>VOFC01006104.1_pt1 | contig 127642 bp, 167 predicted proteins | sample 5384161 | NCBI WGS metagenome assembly VOFC01 (sample SAMN12384722, study PRJNA508395) | human gut metagenome | isolation source: healthy gut B | host: Homo sapiens
GACCTCATTGTGGGCGGCACCACCCCCAGCCTTGCGCTGGTGCGGCAGGTCAAGGCCGAAACCGGCCTCCCCGTGCGGGCACTGCTCCGCCCCCGTTTTGGCGATTTCTGTTACGACCGCTATGAGCTGGCCCAGATGGAGCAGCTGGCCGCAGAGCTGGTTGCCGCCGGGGCTGACGGCATCGTGACCGGTGCCCTGACACCGGAGGGAGATTTGGATACAGCGGCGCTGCGGCCCATCTATGCCGCTGCCCGCCGTGCCGCGCGGGAGGCCGGACGCCCGGCAGCTTGCACGCTGCACCGCGCCTTTGATGTCTGCCGGAACCCGTTTGCGGCGCTGGAAGCCGCCAAAGAGCTGCAGCTTGCCACCATCCTGACCAGTGGGCAGGCAGCCAGTGCCCGCAGGGAGCGTCCCTGCTCCACCAGCTGGTGCAGGCCGCCGGGAATGACATTGAGATCCTGGTGGGTGCTGGCGTCGGCCCCGCCAACCTCCCGGACCTTGCCGCCCAAACGGGTGCCAGGGCGTTCCACCTCTCGGGCAAAAAAGTCCTTGACAGCCGGATGATATTCCGCCGCGAGGGCGTGCCCATGGGCCTGCCCGGCTTCTCCGAGTTTGACATCTGGCAGACCGATGAAGCCACTATCCGGGAAGTACGAACGATTTTGGATACGATTGCATAAGAAAAAAGAAGCTCTCCATGCAGGAGAGCTTCTTTTTGTGTAGATCCGTATAATAATCTCAGACTTTCCGGCGAAGCAGGCTCATGGGAGGCAGCTCCGGGGTGGGGATGGTGTATTTTGCCATCGCGTGGTGGACTCCATGGCCTCCCCGGCCTCGTTTTGATCCACTCCGGGGTCAGCGGAATGCTCCGGCCATCCGGGCAGAGGGCTTCCAGCGTATCTCCCAGGCTCCACTTGCCCCGCTGTTGGCAGCTGGCAATGCCATTCTCCCAGCCGTCCACCGTGCCCACAAACTCCCACTCGCGGATGTAGGTGGCGCTGTCGGTGGCCTGACGGGCCTGCTCCCGGCCAAAATAGAAGCCGGGCGAATAGTGGCGGTGGCTGGTGCGGGTCAGCTCCTCCAGCACCTGCTCCGGCAGAGCGAAATCATCGTTGAGCGGGTCGGCAAGGTACTGGTCCAGCGCCTTTGCGGTAGGCAGCGGTCACGCTGGCCACATAGTAAAACGTCTTGGCGCGGCCTTCGATCTTCAGGCTGTCCACACCCGCCTTGCAGATAAGGTCCAGGAACGGGGCGGTGCACAGATCATTGGCGTTGAGGATGTAGCTGCCGTTCTCGTTCTCGCCGAACGGCCTGCCATGTAATTAGAGAGCAGGCACCGGCCCGAGACGCTCATGCACATGGCACCATGGACAAAGGCCTCAATTTCCAGTTCCGGCGGGGTCTTGTCCCGCAGGGTAGCAATGTCCTGCAGGGTCATCTCCCGGGCCAGCACCACCCGCTTGGCACCCATGTTGTAGGCAGCGCGGGCAGCAGCCCAGTTGGTAATGCCCGTCTGGGTGGACATGTGGACATCAATGTCCGGGGCAAAGTGCTTGCAGGCGTCCAGCACACCCAGGTCAGCCACAATAAAGGCATCCACGCCCGCCTCCGCGGCGGACTTGATGGCCTCGGGCAGGCGGTCGGCCTCCTCATTGGTGGGCAGGGTGTTCATGGTCAGGTAGACCTTGCGGCCGCGGGCGTGGGCATAGATGACGCCCTCCGCCAGCTGCTCCGGCGTAAAGTTGGCCGGAGCCGAGCGCATTCCAAATTCAGGCAGGCTGCAATACACAGCGTCCGCGCCGTAGTTGATGGCGTACCGCAGGCGCTCCAAATCGCCCGCCGGGGCCAGCAGTTCCGGGATCTGCAACATAACGTTATCCTCTCTTTTTATCGTTCTGGTTCACACAATAAGCTCCCCTTGCCGGGGAGCTTATTGCATTTACTTCAGGCTTTTATTCACGCTGTCGGCCTCGGCGCAGTTTTTCTGGTGCTCCGCGTAGGTCTTGGCGTAGTAATAATGACCGCTCTGGTCTGTCACAAAGAAATAGCAGTCCTTGATTTCCGGGTCACACTGGGGGTCCAGCGCCGCCCGGATGGCCGCAAGGCCGGGGTTGGAGATGGGGCCCGCCGGGAGGCCGGTGCAGTTGTAGGTGTCGTAGGCGTCCCGGATGTTGGCCGGGATGCTGTCCCACCCGCCGTAATAGGGGGCCACCCAGTTCCACAGGTAGTTGTTGTCGGCATCGCTCTGGACATGGCTGGAGGCGTTGCTCTGCAGCTTGGGGTAGGGCGAACCCTCCGCCAGCCGGTTGCGGAACACCTGGGCCACATTATCGTCCTGGTCGTTGCCCGCTTCCTCCTGCACGAACGATGCCAGCGTGATCAGCTCCGGCAGGGTCATCCCCTGCTCGTCCAGCTGCTTGTACATGGCGTCGGTGATCTGCTTGTCAAAGTGGGCGTAGAACGTGGCCACATAATGGTGGACGGTATCGTCTTTCAAAAACTCGTAGGTATCCGGGAAGAGATAGCCCTCGCACTTCAAAAAGCGATCCGGGGCGTCCTTGTCGTCCGGGACATACTGCCAGAACTTATATTCACTGAAATCACCGGTGTTGGCCTCTTTCAGGAATTCCTCAGCCGTGCAGAGGCCGGCATCCTCCATCTTCCGGGCCATGGCGATGGCGGTGGTACCCTCGGGGAACGTCAGGCGGACGCTCTCGGCCTTGGCATACTCCGACAACACCTCGATCAGGTCGTTGTAGGAGCTGCCGGGTGCAAGCGTAAACTCGCCGTACTGCAATTTTGCGGCAGCTCCCTGTTTGCCCACATACCAGCGGAACAGGCGCGGGAATTTGATCACCCCCGCCTCTTTCAGCGCGTTGGCAATGGTGCTCACGCCGCTGCCCTGCTGGATGCTCACGGGGACTTCCTCGCCCGGCGTGCCGCCGTCGATCTCCCGCTTTGCCATCCAGACACCGCCGCCCGCGACCACGAGCAGCAGTACCAGCAGCACCAGAACAATTTTCAGTGCCCCGCCCTTTTTGCGGGGAGCACTGTGGGAATTTTTGTGTGCCATACCCACTCCTTTAACCGTTTTCCAGCATCAATCGCATGTAGCTCTCGCTCACATCAAAGGGTTCGCCCTCAAAGCGGATCATGCCGTATTCCTGCCGGGTGCCCTCGCCCAGAAACAGGTTCTGGGCAGCACCCACCGTGATAACAGCTTTTTCCACGATGACCTCTTTCTCCCGGGCCGCTTCCATCAGTTTCTCGGCAGAACGGTCATCCTCGGCCATCAGCTCCACAAAATAGAGAGTATCCTCCTTGCGGAAATAGATGCCGTAGCCCTGCTCGCTGGACACGATGGTGGCACCGCGGGAGTACAGGTCTCCCAGCACCACGGCCATCTTCTCCGGCGTCAGCATGACCGTATCCGGCCAGAAGCGCTCCCGCAGCTCGCACAGCTTTTTGGCTGTCACCGTGTCAAATTCCGCCTGGCTCCACAGATTGCGCTCCACTTCCCGGGGCAGGCAGCGGAGGGCAAAAGCTTTCTGGAACCCCTTATCCTGCAGCAGCGCTGCCCGCTCCGGGCTGGTGGGCGCGGCCACCGTAAAGCCCGCGCCCCGCAGCTTCTGCTGGGCGCAGAGAGTATCCACCAAACCCGCCAAAATCAAGTTGCCCTGCCCGCACAGGCCAAACAGGTAATTGCCCTGGGCGGCCCTGCAGCGTGACCGGCACCGCCAATGCCGCAGCCTCGATCTGGCCGTTTTCTTCGGCCACGTAAACATTCTGTTCCCCGGCAAAACGGTCCATGGCGGTGTTGATAAACTCCGCCGTATCCCCCCCGCTCTTTCTGCCAGAGTGCCACCACCGCCGCACGATCCGACGGCTGCATCAAACGATACATGAATAGGATGCCTCCTTTATTCTCAAATAACCCGCTGGGCCAATTTCCGCACTTCGCTCTGGATGTCCTCGATGCTCCGCATGGCATCGCCCTGGGTGCAGTGGACCGTCTCCCAGCCCAGATGGGCCGCACAGAATTCCGCCGCGTTCCGGCTCCGGGCCAGGTACTCCACGTCTTTTTCGTGGACGTCTTTTTTGCTCTCGTCGCCATGGTAGCGGCCCGTCATCAGCTTCTGGCTCACGGCGGGGTCTACCTGCAGGTAGATGACTTCATCCGGGGCAGGCAGTCCCAGCAGCCGGAACTCATAATCAAACAGCCACTGCAAAAAGCTCTCCCACTGCTCCGGCGGGAGCTTGGAGCACTGGTGTACTGCATTCGATGTGGTGTAGCGGTCCGCAATGATGACGCCGCCCGCCTCGTAAAAGCTGCCCCAGCTGGTTTTGTAACTGGCGTAGCGGTCTACTGCATAGAAGCTGGACGCCGCGTAGGCGTTCACATCATCGGGCTTGTCCCCAAACTGTCCGGCCAGATACATCTTGACCAGGGCGCTGGAATCGCTGGCATAATCCGGGAATGTGATCTCCTGGACATTTTTGCCTGCTTCTTTCAGGTGTTGGGCCAGCAGTTTAGCCTGAGTCGCCTTGCCGCTGCCGTCCAGCCCCTCCAGCACGATGAGGGTGCCTTTTTTGCATCAACCATTCTGCGGTTCCCCTTTCAGCGCGGCATACCGGGCACGGACTTCTGCCGTGCGGCCACAGCACATTTTTCCCTCCGGGCAGGGGCCGGAAACGCAGGCCGGGCCCGCCTTGGCAAAGAGGTGGGGTGCCACCGGGTAGACCAGCCGGAGCATCTCTTCGGCCAGTGCCCGGATCTCCCACTGGGCACGGCTGCAACACCGCAGGTGGAAGAAGTTCTGCAAGCTGCGGGCGTTCATCGTCATGACCATCTTCGTCTCGCAGGCGTTGGGCAGCACAAAGCGGGCGTCCTCGTTGGCCTGCTTGGACGCCTTGGCGCGGGCCTGCTTCTCAGGCATTCCCTCGGCCATGAGGCGGGCGGTGTGGCCGTCCTCCAGCTTCTGCACGAGATCAAGATACCGCTGGGCGTCCTCGTTCATACTCTCGATGAACGCTGCCTTTGCCTCGGGATGGCCTCGATCTCGGGCGGGATGACATAGCGGAAATCGTCCAGCCGGACATACCGCTGGCTCTGGACACTGAACGACGCAATGCGGTGCCGGGTGATCTGCGCCAGCAGACTGCGGCTCACGCCCTCAATGGCAAAGGTAAAGCTGGCGTGCTCAATGGGGCTTGCGTGGCCCAGGTCACTGAGCATGGTCAGGAAGCGGGCGGTCTTTTTTCCTCGTCCAGCCCGTCCAGCAGGTCGGTGATATTGGCATCGGAGTAGCAGAGCTTGGCCGCTGCGGCCACCACCTTTTCCGGCTCCGGGGTGTGGGCGATCAATCGAACGGTCATCATACTCTCATTCCTCCGTAATTTTGGTCAGCGGCGCAAAGTTTGCCATGGTCTTTTTGATGCCGACCTTTTCAAAACGAATCTCCACGATCTGGTCCCCGGCAGCAGGCTTGACCGCCACCACCGTGCCTCGCCCGAAGACTTTGTGCTCCACCACATCACCGGGCTCGTAGTGTTTTGTCGTGTTTGCGTTTGTTTTTGTGGCAAGTGTGCCTGTAAAGTTGATTTGCTTTGCAGGCGTTTTGGGTGCTGCCGGGCGGCCGTAGCCGCTGCCAAAGCCGCCCGGACCGCCCACGCTGCCGCTATGGGAGCCATAACTGCTGCCGTAACCGCTTGAAGAACTCCCCGCCCGGCGTAACCGGAACCGAAGCCCCGGCTCTCCCCGGCGTTGTACTCCCGGTTCAGGTAGCCGGAACGGTTTCCATAGCCTGTACTGCCACCGTAGCTGCCGTAAGAAGACGAACCGCGGCCCCAGCCCGAAGCCCCGGAATAACCGGAGACACCGCCGGGCACCGTGTCGCTGTAGTTGCTGCCCCAGCCGCCCAGACGGCTGCGCTGTTCCAGCACCGGGCTGCGGGTCTCTTCCAGATACTCCGGCTCGATCTCCCGCAAAAAGCGGCTGGGCTCATTGCGCTGGGTGCGGCCATACAGCATCCGGGTGACGCTGTTGGAGATGTACAGCTCTTTCTTGGCACGGGTGATGCCGACGTAGGCCAGGCGGCGCTCCTCTTCCAGATCGGCCTCCGAGTATTTGCTCATCTCACTGGGGAAGACACCCTCTTCCATGCCGATCAGGAATACATACGGAAACTCCAGGCCCTTGGCCGAGTGAATGGTCATCAGCACCACCTGGTCGGCACTCTCGTTGTAGTTGTCAATGTCGCTGATGAGGGCGATATCTTCCAAATAACCCTCCAGCGAGGCCTCCTCGCCCTGCTGGTCACAGTAGTTTTTCACGTTGTTGACCAGCTGGCCCAAGGTTCTGCAGACGGTCTGCCGCGTCCTCGTGGCCCTTGGCGGCATCGGCTTCCAGCATCGCCTTGTAGCCGGTGATCTCAATAACGTCGCTGGCAAACTCGTCCAGCGTCTTATTCTCCAGCGAGTCCTGTAACCGCTCATAGATCTGATAGAACTTATACAGTGGTGCAATGGCCCGGCTGAGCTTCGCGTACTGGTCCGCATGGCGGATGATCTCCAACATGCTCACGCCCTCCTGCCCGGCCAGGTCCGCGATGACGTCAATGGTGGTCGCACCAATTTTACGGGCAGGCTCGTTGATAATGCGGCGGAGACGCACATCATCCCGAGGATTGGCCACAATGGACATGTAGGAGTGGATGTCCTTGACCTCTTTGCGGTCGTTGAACCGCTGGCCTCCCACGATCTTGTGCGGGATGCCCGCGCGGGTGAAGTAGCTTTCCAGCGGGGCCGACTGGGCGTTCATCCGGTAGAGCACGGCGTGGTCGGCCAGATGGCCGCCCTCCCGCAGGTGCTGGCCGATGATGTCCGCGATGTGGCTGGCCTCGTCCTGCTCGTTCTCTGCCGTGTAGACCTGCACTTTGTCGCCCTCACCGTTTTGGGTCCAAAGGGTCTTACCCTTGCGCTCCGTGTTGTGCTGGATGACGCAGTTGGCGGCGTTGAGGATGTTGGAAGTGGAGCGGTAATTCTGCTCCAGCCGGATGGTCTTGGTGCCCGGGTAAACGCGCTCAAAGTTGAGGATGTTTTCAATGGTAGCCCCCGGAAACGGTATATGCTCTGGTCATCGTCGCCGACAACGCAGATGTTCTTCTCCGGGCCGGTGAGCAGGCTGACAAGGCGGAACTGTGCCACACTGGTGTCCTGATACTCGTCCACCAGCAGGTAACGGTACTTGTTCTGGTAGAAGTCCTGCACCTCTTTTGTGCTCGGCCAACAGCTGGACGGTCTGATAGATCAGATCGTCAAAGTCGAACGCGCCGGCCTCTTTCAGTTTCTTTTCATAGGCGGCATAAACACGGGCCGCCAGAGCGCCTTTGGTGTCCTTTGCCGGGGTCTGCAGTGCTTCGGCCGGGCTGACGAGCTGGTCTTTCCAGCGGCTCATCTGGTTGATGGCGCTCTTGACCGGGAAGAACTTATCGTCCACGCTCAGCTCTTTGTACACGGTCTTCATCACCCGCTGGGAGTCGTCCGTGTCGTAAATGGTAAAACTGCGGGGATAGCCGATCTCCTCGGCCCAGCGGCGGAGGATGCGGACACAGGCGGAGTGGAACGTGGAGGCAAACACCTCATCGCCCTCTTCCCCGCCCAGCATATTGCGCAGGCGCTCTTTCAGCTCGCCTGCCGCCTTGTTGGTAAAGGTAATGGCCATCACGTTCCAGCTGCGGACCGCGTCCTTGCGGAGCATCCCGTCCAGCCAGCCGGGGGCATCCGTGCCCGTCATAAGGGCGGTGCGCAGGGCTTTTACATCATCCTCCGTTACCTCACGGGGCGTCCAGCTGGAGCCGTGGGCCGAGCCAAACCGGATGAGGTTTGCAATGCGGTTGACCAGCACCGTGGTCTTGCCGCTGCCTGCGCCTGCCAGGATCAGCAGCGGGCCGCTGGTGGTAAACACCGCCGCGCGCTGCATCTCGTTCAGGCGGCCAAACTGCTTTTCAATGTAGGTATCGCGCAGTTTACAAAATTCCTGTTGAAGATTGGTTGCCATGGTTTCACCTGTTCATTTCATCAGAATCATACAAGATATAGTATAACACAAAAGCGCCTGGTTTGACAGTGCTTTGGGCACAAAAAACGCCCACCCACAGCGCTGCCATGGGTAGGCGGAAAATATTTTTTCAGGAAGCTCTTAGCCGAAGATGTTGATGAGGATACCAGCAGCAACGGCAGAGCCGATCACGCCGGCCACGTTGGGGCCCATGGCGTGCATCAGCAGGAAGTTGGAGGGGTTCTCGCTCTGGCCCACTCTCTGAGAAACGCGGGCAGCCATAGGCACGGCGGAAACGCCTGCGGAACCGATCAGCGGGTTGACCTGGCCGCCGGTGAGGGCGTACATCACCTTGCCGCACAGGACACCTGCAGCGGTACCAAACGAGAAAGCAATCAGGCCCAGCACGATGATGAACAGGGTGCGGGAGTTGAGGAACGTGTTGGCGGAGGTGGTGCAGCCGACAGACAGTGCCAGGAAGATGGTGATAATGTTCATCAGCTCATTACCAGCGGTCTTCTGGATACGATCGACAACGCCGCACTCTTTCATCAGGTTGCCCAGCATCAGCATACCGACCAGAACGGCGGCATCCGGCACGATGAGGGAAACGATGATGGCGACCATGACGGGGAAGATGATCCTCTCGGTCTTGGTCACGGTGCGCAGCTGCTTCATCACAACAGTGCGCTCTTTCTTGGTGGTCAGCGCTTTCATGATGGGCGGCTGGATCACGGGCACCAGAGCCATGTAGCTGTACGCCGCCACGGCAATGGAGCCCAGCAGCTCCGGAGCCAGACGGGAGGTGACGAAGATCGCGGTGGGGCCGTCGGCACCGCCGATGATGGCGATGGCAGCGGACTGCTTCTGGGTGAAATCCACCAGGCCGGTAGCAGCCAGCAGGCGGGCGCCCATGTAGGTACCAAAGATACCGAACTGAGCGGCAGCGCCCAGCAGCAGGCTCTTGGGGTTGGAGATCAGGGGGGCAAAGTCGGTCATGGTGCCGATGCCGAGGAAGATCAGCGGCGGGTAGATGCCCAGCTTGACACCCATGTAGAGCATATCGGCCAGGCCGCCGTTGTTCAGGATCTCGATCCACATCGGGTGCTCGAGGCCGTCACCGACGAAATACTGCATGTGGATCACGCCGCTGCCGGGCAGGTTTGCCAGGATCATGCCAAATGCCATGGGCAGCAGGATCAGCGGCTCAAACTCTTTGACAATGGCCAGGTAGAGCAAAAAGCAGCCCACGCAGATCATCACCGCGTACAGCCAGCCGCCCGGCTCGCCGAACCGCGCGAAACCGGAGCTCTGGAAAATACCGACCAGAGTATTGATAAACTGTGTCATATTTTTCCTCCCGTGTTAAAAAGGTGCGGTGGTGTCGTTGACACCAGCCTTGCCCCAGCCGTTTTTGCCGCGGCGCACTGCCTTGAGCACATACTTGCCGTTGCCCATCGAGTAGATGGCAGCCATGATGGCGGCCACAACGTCGGCGGGGATGCCCTGCTCCACCTGGGGTGCAGCAGGAGCCTGTGCGGCAGCGGGCTTTGCGGCGGGCGCTGCAGGCTTTGCAGCTGCCTTGGGAGCGGACTTGGCAGCAGCCTTTTTGCCATTCATGGCGTCAAAGATCTTGCCCTCCAGCGTGATGATGGCCATTAGCAGCGAGGATCGCGAACACCAGAACGATACCGGTGATAGTCACGACCACATCAAAACCTAAATCCATGGTCTTCCTCCTATTTTGTTTGTATTTTTGCCCTCCGGAGCCAACCGGATCACAAAAGCGATTTGAACTTATTATACATTATTTTCCGGGCCGATTCAACAACTATGAACAAAAATCATGCTCAATATTAAGGGCTTGTTAAGATTTTGTCCAATCTCAGCGGCTCTCAGCGGCGGCCGATCCGGGGCGTTGCATCGGTAAAACCGGTCTCCAGCTTATCGCCGATGCCAAGGCTCATGGCCGTGCCCAGCGCCACGCAGTTGACGGGGTCGGGCGATACGGTCACTTCCACTTTCAGCTCCTGGCTCAGGTACTCGGTCAGGCCGTGCAGCTGGGCACCGCCGCCTGTCAGCACCACACCGTTGCGGTAGATATCACCGGCCAGCTCGGGCGGGGTCTTCTCCAGCACCTGATGGGCTGCCGTGCCGATCTGCTCGCTCAGCATCATGACCGGCTCGTACAGGTCGCTGGTGGAAACGTTGACACGGACGGGCAGGCCGGTGAGCAGGCTGCGGCCCTTGACCTCCATCGTCTCGTTGAAATCCGCTTTCTGGGGGCAGCAGGCCACATGCTTTTTCAGTTCCTCAGCCGTGCGCTGGCCAATGGCAATGCTGAACTTGCTGCGGACATGCTTCAGGATCTCGTCGTCGTAGTGGTTGCCCGCCACCCGGACACTGGTGGCCTTGACCTTGCCGCCCAGCGACAGCACCGCGATATCCGTGGTCCCTCCGCCGATATCAATGATCATCCGGCCATCGGGCACGGTAATGTCGATGCCGGAGCCGAGGGCCGCGGCAATGGGCTCATCAATGAGGTAGACCTGCCGGGCACCGGCGGCCACGACCGCCTCCACCACGGCGTCGCTCTCAATGCCGGTGATGGCCGCCGGCACGCAGACCGCAACCCGGGGCTTGACCATGTGGGAGCTGTACACCTGATTGACGAAGCGGCAGATGAGCTCACGGGTCATGGTGTGGTCACTGATGACGCCGTCTTTCAGCGGGAAAATCGCGGAAATATAGTTGGGCGTGCGGCCCACCATAGCCAGTGCCTTGTCGCCCACCTCCAGCACGGAGTTCTTGCGGGTATCCACGGCCACTACGCTGGGCTGGTTGAGCACAACGCCCTGCCCTGCCTGCGCAATGATGATGGTGGTAGTACCAAGGTCAATGCCGATATCTGTCTGTGCCATAATCCAAAAGTCCTTTCTCTCGTCCCCAAAAATCCTTTTTCTGTATCAAAACGCCCTCGCGGGCCGGGAAATCAAATCATCTTATAGTATAACATAGTGCTTACGCTTTTTCCACTGTAACTTGCTCCGGCGGCAGGGCTTCCTCCAACAGTTTGGCAAGGCCGCTGTACCGCAGGTTCTGGCGCACATTGCTCATCATCCGGTTGACGACATCCCGCCGCCCGGCCACGATGCACAATTTGCGGGCGCGGGTAACGCCGGTGTAGAACAGGTTGCGGTAACACAGCCTTGGCGGCACCTGCGCCACCGGCAGGATGACAGCCGGGAACTCACTGCCCTGGCTCTTGTGCACCGTGATCGCGTAGGCGATCTCCAGCTCATTGAGGTTCTCCGCCGGGTAGACCAGACGGCGGTCATCCATCCGAACCACCATCGAGCGGTCACGGGTGTTGATGGATTCCACAATGCCGATGTCGCCATTGTAGGCACCCACACCCTGTTCCCCGCCGACTCTCTGCCAGACGATCTCATAATTGTTGCGCACCTGCATCACTTTGTCCCCTACCCGGAACACCCGGGCCGCGCTCTGCAGCTGGGGCTTTCCTTTCCGGGCCGGGTTGAGCAGGTTCTGCAGCTCCACATTCAGCGCCTGGGTGCCGGTGGGGCCCAGCTTGGTGGGGCAGAGCACCTGGATATCCCGGATGGGGTCAAACCCGTAGCTGCGGGGCAGCCGGGTGGTGACCAGATCACACACCAGCTTCTGGGCGGCATCGCCGTCCGCCTCCAGAAAGAAGAAATCGTCCGTCTTGCCGCCCTTTTGGAGCGGCTCGTTGGAGATGATGTGGTGGGCGTTTTCCACAATGAGGCTCCGCCTGGCCTGCCGGAAGATCTCGTTGAGGCAGACGGTGGGCACAAGGCCGGAGCGGACCACCTCGCCCAGGATGTTGCCGGGGCCCACGCTGGGCAGCTGGTCGGCATCGCCTACCATGATGACGCGGCAACTGTACCGCAGCGCCGCAATGAGAGCCTGGAACAGCTTGACATCCACCATGCTCATCTCATCCAGAATGACCACGTCACACTTGAGGAGGTTTTTATCGTTGTGGATAAAGCTGACCACGCCGCCTGTGTAGTCCACCTCCAGCAGGCGGTGGATGGTGGAAGCCTTGCGGCCCGTCAGCTCACTCAGCCGCTTGGCGGCACGGCCGGTAGGGGCGCAGAGGGCCACCCGCTCGGCCTGATTTTCCAGCAGCTGCAAAATAGCGTTCACGGTGGTGGTCTTGCCGGTGCCAGGGCCGCCTGTCAGCACCAGACAGTTTTCGGTCATGGCCTTGCGGATGGCCTCTTTCTGGAGCGGTGCATAGGAAAAGCCCTGTGTCAGCTCCAAAATCTGGATGTTTTTATCCAGATCACGGGCGGTATTCTTCCCCCGCCGGGTCAGCATGGCCAGCCGGTCGGCAATGTCCTGCTCGGCGTCCAGCAGGTCTGGCAGGTAAATATAGGGCACATCCTCGTACAGTTTCACCCGCAGCTCTTCGGTCTGCAAGCAGTGGTCCAGAGCAGACGCCAGCTTTTCCGGCGGCTGATGGATGAAATTGGAGGCAGTGTCCAGCAGCTGGCTCCGAGGCAGGCAGGTATGGCCGTTGCCCGCGTTGTGGCGCAGGGTGCGCAGGAGAGCAGCTTCCAGCCGCTGGGCGCAGTCCCCTGCCATGTGGTAATACTGAGCAATGCTGTCCGCATGGCGGAAATCCAGCTGCAGCGGCTCCCCGCAGAGCAGATAGGGGTTCTGGGCAATGGCGTTCATGGCACCGGGGCCAAAGGTGCGGAAGACCTCCATAGCCCGCCGGGGGCTGATCTCAAACTGAGCCAGATAGGCGATGAGCTCCCGCATCCCGAACATCCGCTTGAATTCCTGCTGGATGCGGTCGGCCTTATCCGCCGAGATGCCTGGGATCGTGGTGAGCTGGGCCGGGTCATTGGCGATGATCTCCAGCGCCTGGGCACCGAATTTATCAAGGATCTTGTCCGCCGTCCGGGCACCGATATAAGGCAGTGAGCGGCTGGCCAGGAACGCGTACACGGCTTCCAGATCCTTGGGCATGTCCGTCTCGCACTCCTGCGCATGGAACTGGCGGCCATAGGTGGCATGGTTCTCATATTTGCCCCGGCAGATGACCGTCTCGCCCGCGTGCAGCTCACCTACCACGCCGCAGACCACGGTCATGACACCGCCGCCGGATACCTCGAACACCGTATAGCCGTTGTCCGAGTTTTCATAAATGATGTCCTCCACGGTGCGCTTCCAGTTGTTCCAGCTCCTGCTCCATTGGCTCACCTCCCTGTTTCTGGCATAATTATTTATAGTATAACGTTTTTGAGGCGATTTGTAAATCCGGCACAGCAAAAAGCCGCTCACCCCGGAGGATGAACGGCTTGATTTTATGGTTTACAGATTGTTCCGCACTGCGTGTCCCTGCTGATTTTCTTTTTCATTCATCAGCTTTTTGCGCACCACAAAGTACGCCGGGATGAGGAAAAAGCAGGCAAAGAACCAGGCCACCGGGTTGGCGATGCAGGCAGCAAAGTAGCCCCACAGCGGCACAAAGAGGAAGCCCACCATGGCACGGGCCACCATCTCAGCAACGCCCGCAAACATGGCAAGACCCGAATAACCCAGGCCCTGGATGGTGTAGCGGTAGATGATGAGCACCGCCAGCGGGATGTAGAAGACGCTGTTCCAGAAGATGAAGCTCTGGGCGTTTGCCATGATCTCCACCTCGCCAGCGTCCAGGAAGAGGCCAATGAGCAGCTTATCCGCAAAGCGGAGGATGATAAAGGAAGCAATGCTGTACACACAGCCGATGCCCAGCGCCGTGTTGACGCCGCGGTTCACTCGCTTGAGGTCGTGGGCACCCAGGTTCTGGCTGGCATAGGTGGTCATGGCCGTGCCGATGCTCTCCAGCGGGACAGACAGGAACTGTGCGGCCTTGCCGCCGGCCGTCTGGGCGGCCACGATATCACTGCCCAGACCGTTGACTGCACCCTGCAGCACCACGCTGCCAATGGCCGTAATGCTGCACTGCAGGCCCATGGGGATGCCCATATTGCAGAGCTTGAGGCAGTGATCACGGCTGAGTTTTCCCTCTTCTTTGGACCAGCGCAGCTCATGGTAATGCCGGGCAATGTACCACAGGCTGCCAAAGCCTGCCACGGCCTGGCTGAACACCGTGGCAAACGAAGCGCCGAACACGCCCATTTTGAAGACAATGATGCAGAGCAGGTCGAGGCCGATGTTCAGAAAGCTTGCCATCAGCAGGAAATACAGCGGACGCTTGCTGTCGCCCAGAGCGCGCATGAGAGCGCTGGTAACATTATAAAGCAGGGTGAACGGGATGCCCCAGAAGATGGTGCGGACGTAGATGTCCGCCAGGTCGATGATATTGGCCGGGGTATTCGTCCAGACCAGGATGGGCCGGGTGAGTGCCACGGTCACGATGGTGAGCACCACCGCAAAAACGATGCTCAGCCAGACCGTGTTGGCCGTGTAACGGCGCATCTGGCTGTAATCTTTCGCGCCAAACGTCCAGGAGATGGGGATGGAGAAGCCGCAGGCGATGCCATTGACAAAGCCCAGCACCAGATAGTTCAGGCCGCCCACGCTGCCCACCGCCGCCAGCGCTTCCACGCCAACAAAGCGGCCGACAATGATGGTATCGGCCAGGTTGTAAAACTGCTGGAACAGGCTGCCCAGCATCAGCGGCACCGCAAAGGCAAGGATCAGCTTGAGCGGGCTGCCCTGTGTCATATCTTTTGTCATACCATAGCCCCTCCCATGGGCGGTTTTCTTTGCTGAATTTTTGCCGATAAAAACGCCCTGCCGCAGAAAAAGGGCAGGACGTCTTGGTTTCCATGAGTGGTATTATAATCAGGGGGCCACTTTTTTGCAAGAGGTTTTGCAAAGATTCCCCGGTACAACATTCACAGTCTGCCGCGCAAAAAACTGTTGATTCTGCTCAAGAGATCTTCCAGCATTCTGAAAATCCCGCTTTCAGGCATTCCCAGCCAGCAGATGCAGCTCCCGTTCCAGCTGCCAGCGCAGCCGGGAGGGCAGCACCTCCCCTGCCGCGTGCAGGGCGATGGTATCGCCGGAAGCTGCTGTTTCCGGCTCTATGGGGAGGGTCACAACCGCCTCGGCACCGCCGCCGGAGCCGGCTTCCAGCGCAAAGCCCCAGCCCGCGCGGCGGCAGACCGCCCGGCAGATCTTCAGGCCAGCGCCCGCACCGCCCAGGAAACGGCGGCGGTTCTCCTGCCAGTTGGCCGGGCCTGGCAGGCCGCAGCCATGGTCCGTGACCGTCAGCCGCCAGGCGTCCTCTGCCCGGCACAGACGCAGAACGATCTTTCCGCCCGGGGCAGAAGCCCGCAGCGCATTGGAGAGCAGATGGAAGACTATCAGCTCGGCTTCTTCCGGACTGCCCAAAACCGGGCAGGTGTCCGGCTCGCAGGATACGGTCAGGTGCACTTTTGCCTGCCGGGCCATTTCCTCCCGCAGGGACGCTGCCTGCCGCAGAACACTGCACAAATCAAAACCGCGGCGGGACGGCACCGGGTCCTCTTCCAGCGCCATCAGGTCCATCATCTCGCTCAGGGTGCGCTCCAGCCGGGCGGTCTGCAGCTCCATATCGGCCAGCGCCTGCCGGGTGGGCGCGTCGCCGCTCTCCCGCAGGTGCATCTGCAGATATTCCCGGTTCTGGTCCACGAGCCCAATCGCATGAAAGCAGACAGACTCAAACTCCCTGCGCGGGAACTCCATGCTCTCCGGCTGCTCTTGTGGTGTCTGGCGCATCCCATCGCCTCCTGCCTTTGTGTCAGTATCCGTATTCCTGGCTGATTTGTGCCCGCAGGGTGTAGATCAGCTTGCCTGCGGTCACTTTCTGCCCTGCCAGATGCGTTTTCTCCTTGAATGCTTTCCACGCGGGCATCTGCCGCGTTTCCAGCGCGTCGATCAAACGGCGCAGGCCGCTGTCCACCGCCGCGACGGTCACATTGTGGTGCTCGGCCACCCCCTGCAGGATCTCCTTGCGGATAGCCAGCTTGCCTTTGGACTGGCTGGCAATGAGCACCGCCTCGGTGAGGTAATCACAGTTGCTGTCCGGCTGGATGATACCCCACTCCTGATACATCCGGCCAAAGCGCTGCTCCAGCGTTCCAGACTCCTGCCCGGCCGCCGTCAGCAAACTTGCCAGCAACTCTTTCAGGCTGCTCTGGCGGATGAGGTAGCAGGGGCCGTCCGGAGAGAGGCTGGACACAGCGGTTCTTTCCCGCCGGGCATTGTCCTGTAGCAGAAGCAGCGGCTTTTGCGGCAGGCGGCTCATCCGCTCCAGAAATTCCCGGCTGTCCATATCTTCCAGCGGGCCGCCCAGCACCACGACCTCCGTGTTCCGGCCCTGTTTCAGGCTCTGCAGCAGTTCTTCGCCGCTGCGGTACTCGCTGCACAGGATCTCCGCACTCTGCTCCACGATATACTGGTGCCACACCCGCAGCTGATGTACATCATAGCTGGCCAGTGCAACGCGCAGCCCGGTGTTCTTCCGCTCACTGCTCACCCGCCGCGCCTCCCTCCAGCCGCCAAAAATACCGCGTTGCCGCCGTTTTTGTCGATCTCATATTCCATTCCTCCCTGCTTGCGGTTTGCGTCGAAATGTGTCTCTACATTTTATAATTCTATAAAGCAGGGGAGAAGATTCAATCCCAAAAAGCGTCAAAAAGTGTCGAAGCCCTGCATTTGTTGACGCATATCGACGCTTTGTGAATCGCAACAATGCAGTTTGGGGCGTGTCCGGTGTTTTCCGTCAGCGGGTATAATGCCCCGCCTCTACACCAAGAATAACATTACCCACCCGCAAAAGCAAGCGCTTCTTCGCAGTTTTCAAACTTTTTTGTCAAATTTTAGCCGCGCAAAACTTTCCTGTGATAAATCCATGGTTTGTTCACATTCATTTGATAGAATAAGACGGTTATCTTGTTATTTTTCTGTCGGCGCGCGTCCGGCAGACCTCCGGGCAGCCCGGTTTGCAGGGCCGGAAACACGCATCCGGCTCCGGGCCGTTGCCCAGAAAGGCAGGTATATGCTTCAGCTTAAAGAAATCCGCAAGGAATACAAAACAGGCGATTTGGAACAGGTCGCCCTCAACGATGTCAGCCTGAACCTCCGTGACAATGAGTTTGTCGCCATCCTGGGCCCCAGCGGCTCCGGCAAAACCACACTGCTCAACATCATTGGCGGCCTTGACCGCTATGATGGCGGTGACCTGATCATCAACGGCATCTCCACCAAGCAGTACACCGACCGCGACTGGGACTCCTACCGCAACCACACCATTGGTTTCGTGTTCCAGAGCTATAACCTGATCCCCCACCAGACGGTGCTCTCCAACGTGGAGCTGGCACTGACCATCTCTGGCGTGTCCGGGGCCGAGCGCCGCCGCCGGGCCGTGGAAGCCCTCAAACAGGTGGGTCTGGGCGACCAGCTGCACAAGCACCCCACCGAGATGTCCGGCGGCCAGATGCAGCGGGTAGCCATTGCCCGCGCGCTGGTCAACAACCCCGACATCCTGCTGGCGGACGAGCCCACCGGCGCGCTGGACAGCGAGACCAGCCTCCAGGTCATGGAGCTTTTAAAAGAAGTGGCCAAGGACCGGCTGGTGGTCATGGTCACCCACAACCCGGAACTGGCTGAGCAGTACGCCACCCGCATCGTCAAGCTGCGGGATGGTGTCATAATCTCGGACACCCAGCCCTACGCCCCGGACGATGCCCAACTGGCCCCGCCCGTCTACAAGAACATGGGCCGGGCCTCCATGTCGCTCTGGACCTCGCTGGCTCTCAGCTTCAACAACCTGCGCACCAAGAAAGCCCGCACCCTGCTCACTGCCTTTGCAGGGTCCATCGGCATCATTGGCATTGCGCTTATCATCTCCCTGTCCCAGGGTGTCAACGATTACATCGACGATATGGAGCGCTCCACCCTGAGCGAGTACCCGCTGCAAATTCTGAGCAGCGGCATGGACATCACCTCCCTGCTCTCGTCCAGCAACGCGTTCACCACCCTGACGGGCACCCAGTACACCTCCCTGACCGTAGCCGAAGAGGGCAAGATCCCGGTCAAGCAGCTTGTGACCAAGATGGTGTCCGGCATCAGTTCCAACGACCTGACCTCTCTCAAAAAATATCTCGAGAGCGACGAGTGCACCATCCGGGGCGACGCCACTTCCATTGAGTATTCCTATAATGTGTCACCCCAAATTTACCGGCAGGACGCGGACGGCAGCATCCGCAAAGTGAACCCGGATTCCACGCTCTCGGCACTGGGCATCAGCTCTTCGTCCTCCACCAACAGCCTCATGTCCAGCATGATGGACACCAGCGTCTTCTACCAGCTGCCCGAGAGCAGTGATCTCTACAGCTCCCAGTACGATGTCAAAGTAGGCCGCTGGCCCGAGGCCGCCAACGAGTGCGTGGCGGTGCTGGGCAAGGACGGAAGTATCATTGACTATGTGCTTTACGCCATGGGCCTGCGGGACAGCGCCGAGCTGGACAAGATGATCCAGCAGTTTGCGCAGAACCAGAACGTCGATCTGCCGCAGGATTTCCGCACCTATTCCTACGAGGATTTCCTGGGCCTGAATTTCAAGGTGGTGCGCGGCGCGGACTGCTACGAGTACGATGAGACGTACAACATCTGGAAAGACAAATCCGAGGACAGCGATTATATGAAGCAGCTGGTGGCAGGCGGCGAAGACCTGACCATCGTGGGCATCGTTCAGCCCAAGGCGGATGCTTCCGCCGCCATGCTCTCCTCCGGCATCGCCTACCCTGCCGCCCTGACGCAGCATGTCATCGAGGAGGCCAAGACCAGCGCCATCGTTCAGCAGCAGATGGCCGACCCCACCACCAATGTGCTGACCGGGGAACCCTTTGGCGATTCCAAGGGTCTGGTCAATTCACTGGACCTTTCCACGATCTTCTCTGTGGATACCGACGCCCTCAAACACGCGTTCTCCATTGATCCCAGCGCCCTGAACTTTGATCTGGACGGTGCTTTTGACCTGAGCGGCGGGGCGTTCGACCCTCCTCTCTCATAGACGCATCCAATTTCAAGCTTGATCTGGACGCTCTGGCCGACAGTCTGGGCGGGATGGAGAACCTGCCGGACATTGACCTGAGCGAGGCCTTTGCCGGGCTGGACCTCTCCATCTCCCCGGACGCCCTGCAGGCCTTTGTGCAGAAAGTGTTCAAGGGATACAAAAAATATATCATCGGCAACGGCATCCTCAACTTCAAAAAGTGGAGCTTCTCCGCCTACCTGAAGTCGGAGCAGTTCCAGCAGCTGCTGGCCGAATCCATGCCGGATCTGGTGGACACCGACGCCATTCAGGGCCAGCTGACCGAGGCCGTTTCCAGCGTGCTGCAGACTGTACTGGAAAGCTACTCCGACCAGATCACCGACGCGCTCCAGACGCAGATCTCTGCCGCACTGGAGTCCTCCATCCAGTCCGCCATGGGCCCGCTGATGCAGTCGTTCCAGCAGAACCTGCAAACGATGCTGGAAAAGAATCTGGCCCAGCTTGGCAGCCAGATGGAAAACGCCATCAAGATCGACACCAAGACGTTCCAGAGTGCCATCCAGCTCAACATGAGCACCGACGACCTCACGGAGCTGATGAAATCCACGCTGCGCTCTTCCAAATCCAGTTATGAGGGCAACCTCTCCGCCTTTGGCTATGCAGACCTTGCCTCCCCGAGCCAGATCAAAATTTACCCTCACGATTTCGACAGCAAGGCCGTGATCTTGGAAAAGCTGGACGCCTACAACGCCTCTATGGAAGCACAGGGTCTGGAAGACAAGACCATCCGCTACACCGACCTGGTGGGCACCCTGATGACCTCCGTGACGGAGATCATCAATATGATCAGCAGTATGCTGGTGGCATTCGTCTCCATCTCGCTGGTGTTCTCCTCCATCATGATCGGCGTCATCACCTATATCAGCGTGCTGGAGCGCCGGAAGGAGATCGGCATTCTGCGCGCCATTGGCGCTTCCAAGATGAACGTTTCCGAGGTGTTCAACGCCGAGACGTTCATCATCGGCCTGTGCTCGGGCCTCATGGGCATCGTGCTGAGCGAGATCCTGCTCATCCCGGGCAACATGCTCATCCGGCAGGTCTCGGGCAGTGACACCCTGACAGCCATCCTGCCGCTGGACGCCGCCGCGTTCCTCATTGTGCTGGCCACCCTCCTCACCATTCTGGCGGGCCTCATCCCGGCCATGGGTGCCGCCAAGAGCAACCCGGTCAAGGCCCTGCGGTCGGAGTAAAACCGCTCTTCCCGATACGCGCAAAACCCCGGACAACAGGCAAACGCTTGCTGTCCGGGGTTTTCTTGTGTCGGAACTTTATCGCTCCACAGTTGTAGAAAGGGTGGTGCACCAACGCTTGCCGGGTGCCAGGCAGACGGCTGCTGCCCGCTCGCTCCACTCCTGGGGATCGTTTTCTGCACTGGGCAGGGAGTGCCACGGTTCAATGCAGACAAAGCGGACGGGCTTTGCCAGGGCACTCCAGATCAGTTTGTACGGGAAGCCCTCCACATTGCAGACGATGTGCCGCCCGGTATCTTTTTCATAGATCCCCAGCGTTTTGGTGCGCAGACCTGCCATGCAGAAGCTGTCGTTGGAGAACAACTCATCTGTCAGCTGGATCTTTTCAGCATTCTTCCACTTGTAATAGCACCGCCCGCTGAGCAGACCATGGGGCCGCGCATCGATGATAACGGAGCTCTCCGGCTGGTCGAACCGGAATTCATAGTCCTCTGTGGTATGGCAATTGTCAAATGGGATGTTGAATGCCGGGTGGAAGCCGATGCCAAAAACGCAGTTCCTCCTGCCCAGGGTTTTCCACGGTCAGGGGTATGGTGGATGGTCTTGCCCTCCAGCCGGAACATGCTGGTCAGAACAAACTCAAACGGGAACCACGTTTCTTTCAACTCCGGGCTGGACCGCAGTTCCATAACGATCTCGTGCTCATCCACCCGCACCAATGTGTGCTCCACATCCCGGGCAAAGCCCTGCTTGACCACATGATAGGTTTTGCCCTTGTGAGAGTAGGAGCTCTGGGGCAGTTCCCCGTCCAGGGGAAGAGGATGGGCGCGTGACGGGGCCAGACCTCCGGGTCAGCCTGCCAGAGCACTTCCTCCCCGGCTGCGTTTTTCAGGCTGACCGCTTCCGCGCCAAGGGTGTCCACCGTCAGGGTAAAGAATTCGTTCCGAAGCACTGCCTTCATGGGAAACGCCTCCTTTTACATGGTCTTCTCGTACAGCTTGATGATGTCTTTCACCGTGCTCTGGCGGGGGTTGGCGGGAATGTTGCCGCTCTTCATGGCGTCCTCGGCCATGGCGGGGATCTTATCCGCCGTCACGCCCACTTCCGACAGGGTGGCCGGGATGCCCAGTTGTTCGTTCAGATGGCGCAGCTCCTCCACCAGCATATCCGGGGTAAAGTTTTCGATGGGGCCATTGCCCTCCCGGATGTAGTTGTAGATGACCTCATAGCGGCCATGGTCGGCCAGAGCGTTGTACTCCACCACATTGGGCAGCAGGATGGAGTTTGCCACACCGTGGGGCACGTTGAAGTAGGCGCTCACCGGGTGGCTCATGGCGTGGACATTGCCCAGACGGGCCCAGGCAAAGGAGATGCCCGCAAAGTTGGAGCCCAGCATCATGGCACAGGCCGCCTCTTCATCCTGGCGGTTTGCCACAAAGCGGCGCAGGTTGCCGCCAATGAGCTCCATGGCCTTTTCCGCCATGGCATCGGAAAACGGGGTGGCGTTGCGGGAAACATAAGCCTCCATGGCGTGGATGAGGGCATCCACACCGCAGGAAGCGGCGATGGAAGCCGGGGCCGTCATGATGAGCTCCGGGTCCAGCACGGCGTACTTGGGCAGGATCTCGTAGCTGAAGACCGAGAGCTTGTAGTTGCGCTCAGTGTCCGTAATAACGGCAGAGGCGGTCACCTCACTGCCGGTACCTGCCGTGGTGGGAATGGCGATCATGGGCACGATGGGGCCGGGCACCTTGTGGTTGCCCTCGTAATCGGTGATCTTGCCGCCATAGTTGACCAGCACACCCACGGCTTTGCCCACATCCATGGAGCTGCCGCCGCCCAGGGCCACGATGCTGGTAGCACCACACTCCTTGTACAGGGCTGTTGCCTCATTGACCACAGCCACGGTGGGGTTGGGCACCACGTCCAGATAGCTGGTGCACTTGAGTCCGGCCGCCTCAATGATATCCTGTACTTTTTTTGACGACACCGATCTTTTCCAGCCCGCGGTCCGACACCAGCAGGATGTTGTCAGAGTGGTTCTCGGCCAGGATCTCCGGCAGCTTTTTCAGGCTGCCCATGCCAAACTGGATGTTCTGCGGAATTTTGAAGTTGAAGTCTTTCATGGTCGTGCTTCCTTTCTATCGTTACCCGTTAAAAATGAAGTTCGGTCCTCTGGATGAGGTCTTTCTGCAGGGGCTTGCCCAGCTCCACAAAGTAGGCGCTGTAACCCGCCACGCGGACCAGCATATCCTTGTAATCCTCGGGCTTTTTCTGGGCGGCCCGCATGGTGGCGGCGCTCATGATGTTGAACTGGACATGCATGGCGCCCTTGTGGATGTACTCCTCAATAAAGCTTGCCAGATTGTCCCGGCCCTCAATGCCAGCCACAGCTTCCTGCGGGAAGCGGAGGTTCATCAGAGTGCCGTTGGTGGCAAGGCTGTGATCCACCTTGGTCAGGGAGTTGACGATGGCGGTGGGGCCGTTGATATCGTGGGAGCCGAAGTCCGTATGGACCGGGCCCATGTTGTCGGAGATGGCCTCCCCTGCCTTGCGGCCGTCCACCGAGGCATTGGTGTTCAGGCCCATGGCAACGTTGGCGTTGACGGAGTAGACACCGGGGCTGAAGATACCGCCGCGCGGCGTCTTGCGGCCTGCAATGTGCTTGCAGTATGTCTCAAACATGAACTTGAACAGCTCGTCGGCGTAATCGTCATCATTGCCGTAGTGGTGCACTTTGGAGCTGTTGACGAGGGCATACAGCTTCTCGTAGCCTTTCCAGTTGTGCTTGACGGCTTCCAGCAGCTCGGCACCCGTGCAGCGTTTCTCGTCAAAGACCAGCTGCTTGATGGCGGCCAAGGAGTCCGCACAGGTGGCCATGCCGCTGGCCTGGGGGCCGATGCCGTTGTACTTGGCACCGCCCTCGGTCAGGTCGTGGCCAGACTCCATGCAGTCCTCAAACAGAGCTGAGACATAGGGCAGCGGCTTGAGGGCACGGTGGGCGTTCTCGATGACGCAGAGGCTGGAGCACATCTGGTTGGTCCAGTACTCAAACTGGGTGTCCACGCTCTGTTTGACTTCCTCAAAGCTGGCGTAGCGGTCCAGGCTGCCCGTGTCGGGGCCCAGATGCTTGCCCAGCGCGCCGCACTGGCTCCAGCGGGGGCAGTGGGGGCCGCAGTCGATGCAGCGGCCGCCGTTGAGCACCATCTCCATCATCTTGGCGGTGTTGACATAGGCGGCATCGTGCCAGCCATACTCCTTGCCGGGCAGGCTGATCTCCACGCAGCCCACCACGCAGTAATCCCGGGCTTCTTCCAGCGTCATCCCCTTGCGCATCATGCCTTTGATGGCCGGGCCATCGTTGAAGAGCTTTGGGGGGTGGCCATAGCCCGCCCGGATGCACTCCACGGCTTTGATGCGCAGCTCTTCGGGGGTGCCCTCATGCATCCGGACGCAGACCCAGGGGTTCATCATCCGGGTGTGGGCGGAGGCTTCCAGCATCAGCATGGTCAGGTCGTTGGTGGCATCGGTGCCGTCCCGCTTCACACCGCCAATGGTAAGGCTCTCGCCGCCAAAGCCGCGGCCATTGCGCAGGGCCATGCTGCCCCGGTCTTTGAGCTTGGTGGGGTTGTTGAGCTTGACGTACTCCACTTCCAGCAGCTCCAGCGCAAAGTCTTTGGAGATGCTCTTGTCGGCTTCGTAGTAGGGGTAAAGCCACTGGTCCATCCGGCCATAGGAGATGGAGTGGCCGTTGGACTCCACGCAGATGAGCATGGTGGCAAAGTTGAACAGCTGCAGCGCCTGCCAGAATGTCTTGGGCGTGCCGCCTGCCACGGCATGGCAGTTGACGGCGATCTGCTCCAGCTCTGCTTTCCGCTTGGCGTTCGGCTCCTTGGCGGCCATTTCCTCGGCCAGCACGGCATACCGCTCAATGTACTTCTTCACGGCGCTGTGCATGATGATGACCGCCTGATAGAATTCCCGCTTGGTGCAGAACTCGGGGTCGTGCATATCCAGCGCGGCCAGCTTCTGTTTGGCCCGCTCCAACAGTCCGTCAAAGCCCAGCCGCATCAGGCGGGCGTAATCCACGGCCAGGTGGCCGGTACCCGCATAGTGATAGAGGTTGGTCTGGTAGATCTTCTTGCCCGCCTCGGAGCCCTTGAGCTGGTCATCGTCCAGCCGGACGTTGATGTAATCGTCCAGCGTGCGGCCTTTCCACCAGCTGCACAGGTCTAAAATCTCCTGCTTTTCTTTCTCGTTGCGGATATAGAACTGGTCGTGCTCCCGCTCCTCAAAGGGGTGGTTCTGCACCTCGTCCAGGATCCAGTTGACGGAAAATTCCGGGTAGATGGGCGCGGATTTGACAGGCGAAGCGTCTCGCCCACAATGAGGTCATCGTCGTAAATTTCAATGCCGCAGTGCAGCAGCACATTCTCAAAGGCATAGGCCACTTTGAGCTTTTCGGGCAGGTGCTCGTGCTGCTGATAGCTCTCGGTGACGAGGCGCAGGCGCTCTACATCCACATCATAACCACGGTCCAGAAAAGTCTGGCGCAGCTTGTTGATGCGGGGGTAGGGCGACCAGTCCTCGTGGTGGACCTGATAGCCCAGGCAGTAAACTTTATCGTACGGCTCGGTGCCGCGTGCGGTGGTGTGGACAGTTGCCATGGATGTTCCTCCTTGGTGTGATGATTTATTCCGGTTGACTCTCTTCTTTTTCTTTGGTGCCCACGAGGCAGTGGATGCCCCGGCTGTTGAAATACCTTGCAATTTCTTCTACCCGCCGCTGGAACGCCCGGCGCTGCAGGCGCACGGCTTCCATCTGGTACGGGATCCCCAGTGATTTGTATTTTTCCTCGCCCAGCCGCATAAAACTCAAAAGCTGCAGGGTTCGCACCTGCCCACCCAGCTGTCTGAGGATAAAATCCGCGCTGGCCTCGATGTTCTGCCGCCCATCGTTGACCCCCCCGGGATGACCGGGATGCGGAGGATGAGCTCCCGCCCCTCCTGTGCCAGGCGGCGGAGGTTTTGCAGAATGAGCTCGTTGCCCACCCCGGTATACTGGCGGTGGAGGGCAGAATCCATCAGCTTGAGGTCCGAGATGATGAGATCGGTATAGGGCAGAACCTTTTCCACCTCCGACCAGCTGGCACAGAACGTGGACTCGCAGCAGGTGTGGTAGCCCTCCGCCTTGCAGGCGCGGAAGAGGGCCTCCACAAAATCGCTCTGGACCAGCGGGTCCCCGCCCGAGACGGTCACGCCGCCGCCCGAGCGCTCGTAGTAGCCTTGATCCCGGCGGATGAGTTCCATGCACTCCTCCACCGTCATCTGCCTGCCCCACTGCTTGAGCGCGTCGGAGGGGCATTCCTCGTAGCAGGCCAGGCAGTCCGTGCATTTTGTCCGGTCAATGCCCGCCAGCTTGCCCGCCGTAAAGCGGAAGATGTCTCCCTCCGGGCAGCTGTCCTCACACCCGCCGCAGACTTTGCGGCCGATGCATTTGGTCCGGTAAACCCCCACCTGGGGCTGCGGGGCCCAGCTTTCGGGGTTGGAGCACCACTGGCACCGCAGCGGGCAGCCCTTTAAAAAGAACTCCGTCCGCATCCCGGGGCCGTCGTGAATGGTAAAACGCTGGACGTTGAACACGATGCCCGTTTCCGTCACATTGCCCGCCTCCTTTCCCAGTTTATTTCTCTGATCGTTTCTGGCTTGATTCTAACAGATGCCGCCTCTCAGAAACAGTGGACAACAGGCTGATTTTATATAGGGAACATTCCCTATTTTTACGGCACAAAAAATGCCGGGCAGAGCAGCCGTTTCCGGCGCTCCACCCAGCATTTTACGGGAGATCTTCTTTTCTGTCTCAGGAGTCACTTTTCGGATCGTTCTGTTCCATCCAGCGGTAGAGCTGGAACCGGGAGTTCACCCCGCACTTGAGGTAGATATTCTGCACATGTTTCTTCACGGTGTGGTAGCTCACCACCAGCTTATCCGCCACCGCCTGATAGGTCAGGCCCTTGGCCAGCAGGCGGGCCACCCGCAGCTCCGCTTTGGTCAGGGGGGCTGGCCGGTGCCCGCGGGCAGGGCCTCACTGTTTTTGCCAGCTGCCGCAGGCTGCTCCGCCCGGGCAATGGTGATCCAGTGGTAGCGGTCCACAATGCCGTTGGAATAGCGCTGGTCGTAGGTGTAAATTTTGAAAATATAGTCCCGGATGACCCGGGTCTGCACCCGGTTTTCGGCGTGGCCCAGCTCACTGCCCAGCAAAAACGGGAGCCAGCTGCAGGGCCTGCTTCCATCAACCCATCGGCAGCCCCGCCCAGGATATCATCCAGGCAGACCTTTGCCGCGTGGTTGCAGCTCATGATGTGCATAAAATCATCCGTAACGAGATAGGCTTTTTCCCCCGAGAGGATGATCTCGCTCTGGATGTTGGAGATGATCTTGGCCTGCTCATATTTCTTGAAGTTTTTGTAATCGTTGGCGATGTAAACGTAAATCTGTTCCAGCTGGCTCAGCTCCTCGGGCGTGAAATCGCCCTCTTCCCGGCTCTTGAAAAACGCCACCTGAATATACGCGTTGATGCCAAAGGCCATGGTCACGCTGTAGCGGGCCCCGAAATTTTCTTCGAGAAAACGCACATAGCTGCTCTGCTCATAATCCTCCGGCGGGATGAGTTTGGTGGAGTGGTAGAGCCGGGGCGTGACGTTGTTGTAGGTCAGTTTATCCTGCACGGCCTCCCGGTACAGCGTCTGGCGCACCACGTCGGCCGGCTGGCAGCGGCGGTAGGGGTGCTCCTCGCAATCGGCCAGCACCCCGTTGCGGTGGGTCCAGGAGAGGAAATTGCCCTGCGGATCAAAGTAGGAGATGAGCACATTTTGCAGCCCGAAATTCCGGGCCAGTGAGTCCAGCAGGACCACGTTGAAAAACTCATCGGCTGAGATCTGATGCTCCGACAGCTCGGAAAAAAAGCGGAGGCGTCCGTCTTCTGCACGGTCCATGTCACTCGTCCTCTTCGTCTTTGGCCCAGTGGTAGGCGCAGCGGACCGCCTTGTTCCAGCCCTTAACCCGCTTTTTGCGCTCCTCCGGGGTGATGTTGGGCGTAAAGGTGCGATCCACCGACCAGTTCTGCAGCACATCGTCGGTGGATTTCCAGTACCCCACCGCCAGGCCTGCCAGATAGGCCGCACCCATAGCCGTGGTCTCCACGCAGGAGGGGCGCTGCACCGGCACATTGCTCACATCGGCCATGGTCTGCATCAGGTAGTTGTTGGCGGAAGCGCCGCCGTCCACCTTGAGGGCTTTCATCTGGATGCCGGAATCCGCCTCCATGGCCTGCAGAACATCGTTGACCTGATAGCACAGGCTGTCCAGCGTGGCCCGGATGATGTGATACTTGTTGCAGCCGCGGGTCAGGCCCACGATGGTGCCGCGGGCGTACTGATCCCAGTGGGGCGCGCCCAGGCCCGTGAAGGCGGGAACCACGTAGCAGCCGTTGGTGTCCTTGACCTTGCGGGCCATGTACTCGGAGTCCCGGGCTTCTTCCAGCAGCTTGAGCTCGTCCCGCAGCCATTGGATGGCGGCACCGGCCACGAAAATGGAGCCCTCCAGCGCGTAATGTACTTTGCCGCCCAGGCCCCAGGCAATGGTGGTGACCAGGCCGTTTTGGGAGAACACCGGCTTCTCGCCGGTGTTCATCAGCAGGAAGCAGCCCGTGCCATAGGTATTTTTGGCCTCGCCGGGGGTAAAGCAGGTCTGGCCGAAGAGGGCCGCCTGCTGGTCGCCTGCCGCGCCCGCGATTTTGATGCCGTCGCCAAAGTGCATGGGGTCGGCCCACTCATAAAAGCAGCTGGAGGGCATGGGGTCCGGCAGCATACATTTGGGGATATCAAGCTCTTCCAGAATCTCATCGTCCCACTGCAGGGTGTGGATGTTGAACATCATGGTGCGGCTGGCGTTGGAATAATCCGTGACATGGATCTTGCCACAGGTCAGCTTCCAAATGAGCCAGGTCTCCACGGTGCCAAACAGCAGCTGGCCCGCCTCGGCCTTTTCCCGCGCGCCGGGCACGTTGTCCAGAATCCATTTGATCTTCGTGGCGCTGAAATAGGCGTCAATGACAAGGCCGGTCTTCTGGCGGAATTTCTCCGTCAGGCCTTTGGCCTTGAGCTCGTCGCAGTAGGCGCTGGTGCGGCGGCACTGCCATACAATGGCATGGTAGATGGGCTCGCCGGTGTCACGGTCCCACACGATGGTGGTCTCGCGCTGGTTGGTGATGCCGATGGCCGCAATGTCCGCCGCGCTGGCTCCCACCTGGTTCATGGCCGAAAGTGCCACGCCCAGCTGGGTGGACCAGATCTCCCCGGCGTCGTGCTCCACCCAGCCCGGTTTGGGGAAATACTGGGTAAACTCCTTTTGTGCCACACTGCACATCTCGCCTTTTTCATTGAACAGGATGCAGCGGTTGGAAGTGGTTCCGGCATCCAGTGCCATGATGTATGACATGGGGAAACTCTCCTTTTCTGGTAAAAATAAAAGCTGTGGGGCAAGCTCCGCCCAGAACTTTGCAAAGCCCTTGCGCTCTCTTGCTCCACAGCACGCTTTTTTGCCTGTTTGCCTGATAAAATTTTCAGCCCTGATAAAACAGCTCGTTGGTCACAACCGCCAGCGGCCCGATGTATTCCAGCTTTTCAGCCAGTTCTGAGACACGGATATAATTTTCGTCGTAGGCGGGGTCGTACCGCTTGCAGGCGGCGAGGAATTTTTCCCGGAAGTGCGGCAGCTTGAACATGTACCCGTACAGGATCAGATGATCCGGCGTGAGCATGGTCAGGCAGCCGCCCACCACATCGGCCAGCACCTCAATGTCCGCATCCAGGCCTCCCACATGGCCGGTTCGTCCAGCGCGGCGAGGGTGTCCAGATTGTGCACGGTAATGTTCTCGGGCCTGCCGCCCACGGCAGCCCACAGCAGCGGGGTCGTTTCCGGGCTGCACACCTGCCGCAGATGGCGGGCAATGGGGTGGCTGGCTACCCGCGTTTCCAGGCAGCCGTGCCGCCCGCAGCGGCAGAGCCTACCGTTCTTTTCCACCCGCACATGGCCGATCTCCGCCGATTTGTACATCCGGCTCTCATAGATACGGCCCTGCGCAATGATGGCGGAGCCCACGCCGGGGCCCCATTTGAGCAGCAGCAGATTCTCCTCCGTCCGCCCCAGGCCATAAGTCAGCTCGGCCTGGGCAAAGGCCTTGACGTTGTTTTCCAGCAGCACGGTACACTCCAGCGCCTCAGCCAGCGGGGCAGTTACCTGCACGGGCTGATCCCAGACGCGGTAAGCGTGAGTGCTGACGCCCTTTTCCCGGTCCACCGGGCCGGGCACCGAGACGCCCGCCCCCAGCAGCTCTTCCCTGCCGATGCTGTTTTCCCAGAGCAGGGCTTTGCCCACATTGGCCACCCGCTTTAAAAACACCTCCGGCTCCACGCTGGTATCCGTGGGGATGCGGCGGGTGATGCAGTGCTCTCCCCGCAGGTCACACAGGGTGACACTGGTGGCGGGGGCCTCGATGCTGATGGAGAGGACATGGCGGTAGGCGTAATTGATGCCCAGCAGGATCTTGCGCCGCCCGGCGCGTTTATCCTCCTGCTGTACCTCGCCCAGCTCAAACAGAATGTTCTGGGCCAGCAGCTCTCCGCACAGGGTAGTCAGGCTGGCCGGGGTCAGGCCCAGCCGGGCCGAAAGATCCTTGCGCGGCATGGGGCCGTGGTCGTTCAGCAGCTTTAAAATGGAGCTGCGGTTCTGGTTTTTGACGTTTCCGAGGTTCAGGCCGCTGTATGCCATCTCCACACCTCTTTCCCTGTACATCTGGCAAGCATTCTCAGTTACTTAAATCAAGTATACTCCGTGTTTTTCGTAGTAGCAAGAGAAAGTTGCTTATTTCAAGGCGATTGTTTGCTGTTTTAGGATTTCAGAATTTGCAGACTTCCACGCCCAGCATGTTGCCCAGCTTTTCCAGCTCGTTGGCCACCTGGCCGTACACCACCACAAAGTGGGGCTCCCAGCCGCCCTTGACGGTGCCATAGACGACATCCTTGGCGCTTTCCACGGTCTTGACGACCACGGAGGTGCCGTTGAACTGCTTGGGCTTGTCCAGTGCGGAACCCTCCGCGATGAAGAAGCGGAAACTGCCGTCCGGCTTGCGGCCCACACGGAAGATGGTGACATGCTCACAGGCCTCACAGCCAAAGTCCATCACGGGGCCGATCTTGCGGGTGGGGTGGACGCCCACCTGCGCGCCGGTATCCTTGCGGGCCAGGTCACAGGCAGCCATGCCGCAGTGCCAGAACGTGATGGTCCCCTCTTTCTCGTTCATGGAGACGGGGTCGCCAAAGAAGCAGGAACGGCTGGTCAGGTCGCTGCCAATGAACATGGAGAGGGCACCGTAAGCGTCGGACTCGCAGCTGGCGGAAACGCCGTTGGCGTTGAGCAGGGAGAGCACGCTGCACACGGGGGTACCAAACTCGGTGAAGAAATCCGGCCAGCAGCGGGAGCAGAGGGCCCCGATGTGGTTCTCGCCCACATAGCTCTTATAAGCCTTATAGAGGCGGGCAAAGTTGACCACGTTGTTTTCCGGGATGGCCTCCAGGCCGACAATGGTCTTGCGGGCCTCGGCCAGCTCGTCGGCAAGCTCCTCCTCGGTGTAACCCTTGGCCTTGTTGATGAGCTCACGGGCCTCGATGGAATCCAGCGTGGTGCCAAAGGTGCTCATCATCTCAGCGTCCAGCGCGCGGCCAAAGCCGAAGCCCTGGGGCGTGTGGCCAATGGAGATCATCTTGAGGCGGCGCAGGTCGTACTTGACCTTGGCGGCACGGATGGCAGCGCCCACTTCCCGCTCCACTTCGGCCTCGCCGCCGGGGCACCAAAGATATACTCAAACTTGCCCTCGCCCCGGAACGCCGTGATGGCGTTGCCGGCGGAATAAGCGCCCGTCAGGCTGTTGAGGCGCAGGCGGGTACCGTCGATGACCGGCTCCCGCAGGGTCCACAGCACAATGGGGCAGGCAAAGCGCTTGAGCACCTCGCTGGCGTAAGCGGCGTTGGCAAAGGTGATGTTCTGCAGCACGATGAGGTCGGGGTTGAGGGTATCGAGGTATGCGTCCAGATCGTTGATGGTCAGCAGCATTTTCTCGGGCACGGTGCAGTCTGCATTCAGGCCCTTGAGCATGGCAATGGATTTTTCAAACTGGTCCTGTGCGCTCTCCAGATGGAACGTACCAACACCGATGGGCACATAAGCTACCTGAAAACTCATAATCAATTACTCCTTTTATTGCTTTTTTACTCTCTTAATTTCTGGTTTTGTTTTTGATGTTCTCTCCCAAAAATGCGGGACCGGGCGCGTCCCCGGCCCCGCCAATGGAAGGAGAGAGAAATTGTCGTATGTTAAGATTTGCTTATGCGTTCTCCATCTTTGCGTGCTCCGCGGCCATCTGGGCCTCCTGCTGCTCGTTCAGCTTGGCCACACGGCGGTTGACCCGGATCATGGAGACCAGCAGTACCACGGTGATGATGAGGATGACTGCGGAGATGGGGCGGGTAATGAAGATGCTGTAGTTGCGGTCATAGCTCATGGAAGCGGTGACAAAGTTCTGCTCCATGATGTCTTCCAGGATCATGCCCAGCATCAGCGGGGTGTTATCAATGTCCAGAACCGTCAGGATGTAGCTGAAGATCAGGATGCCCGCGCAGATGATGAGCTCTTTGGTGTTGCCGGTGGCTGCAAATGCACCTGCAAAGCAGAACATGATGATAACGGGAGCCAGATAGGTGTAGCGCACCTGCACGATTTTGGCCACCAGACGGGTCATGCCAAGGCCCAGAGGAGCCAGCAACACATTAGCGACCAGGCAGCCGATGATAATGGTATAGGCCATGACGCCCTGCTTGGTGAACATGGTGGGGCCGGGCTGGATGCCGTGGAGCACGAACGCGCCCAGCAGCAGAGCGGTAACGCCATCACCGGGGATGCCCAGCGTCAGCAGAGGGATCATAGCGGAGCCAACGACCGCGTTGTTGGAAGATTCGGCGGCAGCGATGCCCTCCAGGCAGCCTTTGCCGAACTCTTCGGGGTGCTTGGAAGTGCGGCGGACTTCGTTGTAGCAGAGGAACTGTGCCACACCGCCGCCGACACCGGGCATTGCACCCAGCACGCTGGCAATGGCAGAGGAACGCAGGCAGGCGGGCAGGATGCTGACCATTTCTTTCTTGGTGATGCCCTGCTTGTCGATCTTGCGGGCGTCGTCCAGCTTGCCGCCGGCGACTTTGAAATCACGCAGTTTCTGCACCACCTGGGTCAGAGCGATAAGAGCGATCATGGCGGGCAGCATATCAATGCCGTATTTCAGAGTTGCCGAGCCAAAGGAGAAGCGGGTGACGCCGGTAACAGCATCCATGCCCACGCAGGCCATCAGCAGGCCGATCATGCCGGAGATGAGGCTCTTGGGCAGGCTGCTGCCGGAGACACCGGCGATCAGGCTGATGCCCATGATGCCCAGGGAGAAGTACTCCACGGAGGTGAAGTTCGCCACCAGCTTGGTGATGAGGGAGGCGCAAAGCAGCAGCAACACTGCCGAGAACAGGCCGCCGAACACGGAAGCGAACAGCGAGGTATCCAGTGCCTTTTTCACCTTGCCCTTTTTGGCCAGCGGGTAGCCATCGAACGTGGTGGCGATGGCGGAGTTGGTGCCCGGGGTGTTCAGGGTGATGGCGGAAATGGGGCCGCCGTACATGCCGCCGACGTAAACGGCCAGCAGCAGGATGATGGCAGAAGCCGGGTCATCGAACGTATAGGTCAGGGGCAGCATCAGGATGATGCCCAGGGTAACGCTCAGGCCGGGCACGCAGCCAATGACCATTCCCAAAATCAGACCGCCGAAGATGAGCAACATGTTGTAAACAGTGAACACCTGCGGGATAGCCTGCGAAATCAATGCAAAATCCGACATCAGATGATCCCTCCCAACAGGCCCAGAGCGGGCAGCGAAATGTTCACGACGTTCTTGAACAGCAGGAAGATGGCAAAGGCCGAAACCAGAACCACGATGTAGGGGCCGGGCTTGCGCTCGCCCACGTAGAACAGCGCCAGCGGGAAAACGATCAGAGACGCCAGCACATAGCCAATGCAGAGCATCAGGCCGATATACACGCACATGCCAAGAATGAGGAGGATGGCGGGCTTTTCTTTTGCCCAGTCGAATTCCACGATCTTTTTCCTGCTTGAGGACAAGGCTCTGGATGATGAGGGCGATGGACGACACCAGCATGATGCCCAGGCAGATGCCGGGGATGATGCGGGGGCTGGGTGCGCCGGAATCAAAGGCCGGCACGCGGACCTGACCGGGCAGCAGGATAATGAGGAGCAGTGCGGCCACTCCCATAATAACGCCCGAGACCAGATTGGTCTTGATCTTGAATTTCTTCATCGAAATTCGTTCTCCTTTCGTACGGTAAACCGACATCGGTTTCCCAAGTTTCTTTGCCAATGAATAAAAAGTGCCGACGAGCTGCATCGGCAGCCCGTCAGCACAAGGTTCATGCGAAACGTGACCGATGCGGCACTTGTTTCTATGCTTCAGGTTTAGGCCTGACCGCTCAGATTCTTGTAAGCGTTGATGGACTTCTCGCAAGCCTCATTGATAAAGGCCTCTGCCTCGTCGCCATAAACTTCAAAGCGGTTCAGCAGGATGGAAGCGATCCACTCATTGAACTCAGGTTCATTCCAGACATCCTTGGTGATCTCAATCATCTCGTCGATGAATGTCTGGTCGGCGCCCTTGTGGGCTGCCAGCACGCCGCCCGCGGGCAGGATGCAGGACTCATAATCGTTGGCCGGGTTCAGTTCCGGAGCCTTGGAATCGCCTGCACAGGTGGGGACGGTAATGGGGCCGGACGGCGTGACGAAGCCCTCGAACGCGCGGTCGTTCATGGCCAGAATGGGGATCAGGGTACCAGCCTCGACCTCGTCCTTGGCAGCCTGGGTGGTGCCGACGAAGACATCGACCTCGCCGTCGGTCAGGCCCTTTTTCTGGTTTGCACCGCCGTCATACGGAACCACGGATACCTTGCCGCCCTCCATGGCGATCAGGGAACCCCAGGACAGATGGCAGTCAGACAGGGGGTTGCCGCCGGACATCTTGATGCCGCCGTTCTTGGCCTTTTCCAGAATGGAAGCCAGCGTCTGGTCGGGCGTGGTGTACACGATCCAGGTACGGTCATCAATGGTGCCGATGGGATACATGGCATCACGGTCAAAATCCACTTCCTCGGTGCCGAACTCTTTGCCCAGATCATGGCGGTAGCAGACGCCATAGCCAAAGACCAGCAGCTCTTTTGCCACGGAGGTACTGTCATCAGCAAAGTAGGTGGCTGCGGCGAAACCGTCGCCGCCGGTCATGTTCTCCACGATGAAGTTGTACTTCTTCTGGGTCTGGTTTGCCACCTGTCCATATTTGCGGGCCACGATATCAGCGGTGCCGCCGACGCCGTAGGGGCAGATGATCTTAATGGTCTCGCCGCCGTTGCTGGGCACCTCGGAAGCCGCGGTAGAGCCAGCCGTGGAAGCTGCGGTGCTGGTGCTGCCCGCATTGGAAGCGGCACAACCTGCCAACAGCCCGGCAGCAGCCAGAACAGCGCTCATGGACAGAAATTCACGACGTTTCATAGTAGTGTTCTCCTTCACATTTCTCTTTTTTCTTGTTTGTAGATGTTCGGTTTGCGCTTTTCACAGGGTGTCACTTCACCAGAAGCGAAAGCCCCGAAATGAACAACAGAATGTAGGTCAGCTTCATAAAGACCAGCTGGCTCATGCGGGCCACCAGCTTGCTGCCGATGAACATACCCGCCAGCAGGAACGGCACCGAGATGGCCAGCATTTTCACCGTGGAGGGCACCCACAGCCCCGCCTGGACATCTTCCAGGAAGACCAGGGTGTTCAAAAAGACCCAGACCGTGGAGATGGTGGCGCGGAAAACGTTTTTGTCCCGGATCCGCTTGGTCATGTAACCCGTGAGCAACGGGCCGCCGCTGACGAACAGCCCGTGGATGATACCGGCCAGCACCAGCAGTGCATAGGTGCCCACATTGCCTTTGCTTCCCTGCTCCTCCGCGGGCGGTTCTGTTTTGGCGTCCGGCTTGTGTACGAGCTTGTAAAAGCCCTGTACCGAAAGCCCGATGACCAGCAGGCCCAGCAGTTTGTAGAGCAGGTGCTCTTTGCCAACGAACAGCCCTTTGATGAACACGGCACCAAAGATGCCCAGTGCCATGACCACCACGATCTTGGCCAGCTCTTTCCAGGCGATCTTTTTGTAGTTGCCCACAAAAACATACACGCCGGAGAAGATGGCCAGCACATTTAAAATTGGCTTTGCGATGTCGTAGCCCACCAGCATCAGGCTGGGCGGCATGGCTAAGATGGTGCCCGCGAAGCCCGTGATGCCGTGGATGATGTTCGTCAGCAGAATGACGATGTAAAACAGGATCTGATTCCGCATAGCTTACTTCCCGTATTTTGCACGGATGCTGTCAAACAGCTCCGCCCACTGGGAACCCTTGCGGCAGAACACCGGGGTATCGCCCAGTTCCGCCGGAACGGTGTGGGTCCCCTTGGCGTAGTGTTCGCCCGTCCACAGATGGGTCCACTCGTCGCTGGGCAGGTAGACCTCCCACTCCGTCTTGCCGCTCTGCCACACCGGAGCCACCAGCAGGTCCGGACCGTAGAGGTACTCGAACTGCTCAGTATAGCCGCGGGGGTCGTCCTCGTACTGGAGGAAGAGGGGCCGCATGACCGGGGTGCCCTTGGCGGCGTTTTCCGCCACCAGCGTTTTGGTGTAGGGTGCCAGCATGGTGTAGATATCCACCAGCCGTGCCAGCTGCTTCATGCAGTCGTCATCGTCGTAATACTGGAAATTGGTGTCGGGGCGGTTGCGCTTCGTGGGTGCGCATCACGGGCATAAAGGCTGCCATCTCCGCCCACCGGAGGAAGACCTCCTTGGTGCGGCAGTTGTCAAACAGCGAGGTGTAGCCGCCGATGTCGCAGTGGTTGAGGCCGCAGCCGACCATGCCGGAGCTCAGTGCCGCGCAGATGACGGTGCACAGGCCGTCGTGGCGGCTGAAATCCACGCTCTGGTCACCGGCCCACAGCAGGGTGCAGTATTTCTGGCTGCCCGTGCCGCCGGCCCGCATGAAGTAGACCACCTGCCCCAGCTTGCCGCTCTCTTTGACGGCGTCGTAGTTGCATTTTGCCCACAGCACCGGCCAGTGGTTGTGCTCGATCATCGGGCTGACGCCGTTTGCCAGCACCAGATCGTCGGTGGGGAGATACTCGCCAAAGTCTGCCATCCAGCCGTCGATGCCAATGTCCAGCGTGTACTTTTTGATGACCTCATCCTTGAACCAGTTGTAGGCCTCGGGGTTGGTGAAATCCACCACGCCGCAGTAGAACTCGCCAAAGTCCACCAGGTAATCGGAACCATCCGCCTTTTTGGCGAAGACGCCCCGCTTTTTGCCCTCGGCGTAGAGCTCGCCATCGTTGACGAGGTAGGGGTTGACGTAACCCAGGAACTTGATGCCCCGGGCGTGGAGCTCTTCAATGTGTTTGGGCAGGTCGGGGTACATTTCCTTGTGGAAATGCCAGTCCCACTGCAGGCGCTTGCCGAAGCTCGTCACCCGCTTGCCGCACCAGTCCTGGCACCACAGGCCGGAGACCTTGATGCCGTGCTCCAGGCTCTTGTCCACGATGCCAAAGCTGCGCTCGTTGCCACCCTGGGCACCGATGATGAGGCCGTTGTAGATCCACTCCGGCAGCTCCGGCTGGCGGCCCAGGAACGCGGTCAGCTTTTCCAGAAGCTCCACGAATGTGGGGGCGGCTTCGATGCGGATGAAGCCCGGCACGTTCCAGCACTGCAGCTCGTGGTAGTGGGGGTTGCGGAAATCAAAATCCCCGTAAGCCGTGGTATCCATGTGGAGGTAATAATGGCGGCTGGAAACGTAGGTCGGCTGCGGGTAATTGGTGTTGTAATAATCACCGCCCGCACCGCCGTTTTCCACGTCGCTGCGCCAGGTAACGTAGGTCGTTTTGTCGCGGCCAACACCCGGCTCGCTGGACCACAGCGGGAAGTGGCGGCCCCGCAGATCAAAGTAACTCATCTGCTCGCCGCAGCCGTAGACATGCTCGTCCTCGGCCGCTTCCACATGCAGCCAAAAGCGGTTGATGCCCTCGGCTTTTTTCCGCCACCGTCAGGGTGACAGCGCCCTCTTTCTCGGTGACCAGCAGCTTGAGCTGGCCCTCAAGATCCAGCTCTATTCCCTGCTCTGTCACACGGGCAGAAGTCAGGGTCAGGGGGCAGCGCTCCAGCAGGTGATCTTCCAGCTTGAAGTTGCCGCGGTACATCTCCACACGCTCTTCGCCGTAGCCGACATAAACCATCGGGGTGTTGGCGTCGGTATGCAGCAGCACATCGCTGCCGTTTTTCAGGGTAAAGACCCGGTCTTTGCAAATGATCTCCATGGTTGCCCTTTCTCAGCCATTTGGCCCTTTAATAGTGGAGCTCCTTGTTTTCGCCCAGCAGGCCGGGGTAAGCGCCCTGCTTGATGAGCGGCTCCCGCTCCGGGTGTGCAATGACCCACTTGTTTCGCTGGAGCAGCAGCTTGCTCTCCGGGTCGCCGTTAGGGGTCTTCTCGTCCAGCGGGGTGTTCGTGCCCCGCGGCAGGATGACCACGCCCTTGAAGCCTGCATCGCAGACCCGGCAGGGCGAGAGATGCAGCGTGGTCTGGTACATCTCCACCGCCGTGCCCTTGGGCACAAAGAAGACTTTTGCGTTCTCAAACCGGTAGGTGTTGTCCTCGATCTGCCACACATGGCCCAAAATCAGCATGAAATCCGTGACAGCCACATTGATCTCGCTGCCCTTGTGATACTCAAAGCCGTTCCAGGTGGTATTGCGGCCATTGCAGTAGCCCACTTCAATGGGCATGTCGCCGTAGAACTTTTTTTGCAGCTCGGCGGCCACCGGCAGGGCTTCCATCTCCGGCACGCTGGCAACATAGGCGTTGCCGTTTTCCGGGATGGGGGTGTTCTGCTCCATGTAGGCGATCATCTCGCTGAGATCATAGCCTGTGACCACCCGGCCGTAGGAGGCAAACTCCGGGCCCAGCACGCTGTGCACCGGCACGTCGTTGACCTGATTCAGATGTTCTAACCGATTTTCCATCACTGCACTCCCCTTTTATCAGTGGCCCCGGACCAGTTTAAAGGTCGAGCGCCAGTCGTCGCCGCCCATTCCGGCTTCCATGCCCTTGTCGTAAACTTTCTTGACGTTTGCCTCACCGGGCATGTCCAGGCCGCACTCTTTCGCCAGGTTCATGCAGATGCCCACATCCTTGGCGGCGTTGGCCAGAGAGAACGCGGTGGTATAGTCCTCATCCCGCAGCTTCTGCCACTGGCCGTCCAGATAGAAGTTCTGGCCGCCGCCGTAGGAGATGGCCGTTGCATAGTCTTCCACCGAAATACCGTTGAGCTGTGCCAGAGAAAGGGTCTCGTTGACGCCGTTCTGGATCTGCGTGACCAGTGCGTTGTGGCAGATCTTCATGACCAGGCCCTTGCCGTTATCGCCCATCCGGATGATGTTCTCGCCCATGTAAGCGAGGATGGGGCGCATGGCCTCGCAGGTGGCTTCGTCGCCGCCCATGTAGATGCCCAGCTTGCCGGCAATGGCCGCCGGTTTGCTCTTGACCACCGGGGCATCCATGAAGGCAGCGCCCGTGGCCTTGACCATCTTGCTGATCTCCACCGAGACGCTGGGGTCGATGGTGGACATATCGATGCAGGTCTTTCCCGCGCCCAGCACCGGGAGGATGGCCTTGTACACGCTCATGGAGTGCTCGGATTTGGGCACCATCGAGATGATGACGTCGGACTTCTCGGCCAGCTCCACCGAGTCCTTGCAGGGAACCGCGCCCTTGGAGGCCAGCAGCTCCACTTTTGCGGGAATGAAATCGAAGCAGTAGACGGTGTCGTCATGCTTCTTGACAATGTTTTCGCACATGGACTCGCCCATGATGCCCAGACCGATAAAGCCGGTTTTCATAGTGCTTCTCCTTTTGCTCCTGCTCACTCGCTGCTTTGTGTTCCGCTTACTCCGTCACAGTGTTATCCCATGCATTGATGAACGTCTCAATGCCCTGGCGGGTGTAAGCGTGCTTGATGGCGTCCTGATAGACGGCCAGGCCGGTGGTAACGATGTCGGCACCTGCCACTGCGCAGTCCACGATCTGCTTGGGGGTGCGGATGGCCGCGCAGATGATCTGGGTCTTGCCGTAGAAGCCGTAGTTCTTATAGATATCCACGATGTCCTTGATGTACTGCTTGCAGTCCTCACCGTTGGCCTCTTTCCAGCCCAGGAACGGAGAAACGAAGAGAGAGCCGTTCTTTGCGGGCCAGATGGCCTGTGCCGGGCTGAACACCAGCGTCACGTTGGTGCGGATGCCCTCTTTCTCCAGGCGGCGGGCAGCAGCCACACCAGCCTCGGTGCAGGGGATCTTGATGACGAAGTTCTCGCTGATGGCGGAGACTTTCTTTGCGGCGGCGATCATCTCTTCGGTGTCGTCCAGATGGGGGTTGATCTCCACGGAGACGGGGAACTTCTCGTAGCCCTCCAGGCCCTCTTCCTTGATCCAGTTGGCGATGTCGGTAATGGCCGTCAGGAACGGCTTGCCGCTCAGCATGATGTGGCGGGGGTTGGTGGTAACGCCGTCAATGCCAAAGGTGTTGTAAGCGAGCTTGATCTCATCGAGTTTTGCGCTGTCCAGGAAGTACTTCATAATCATTTTCTCCTTTTAGTTAAAAGTGTTAATCAATTCGTTCTTCAAGCAAGCAATCGTTTTTTTGTTTGAGATTCGTCGTTTTTTATCAAGCTTCAAATCTCATCCGGCAAAAAATTTTTAATTGATTAAAAGTGTTAATCAATTACTGTACCTGCATTATAGCGCCGTGCAGAGCAAATTGTCAATACTTTAACATCATTTTTTAATCTACTACTTGCCAATGTTAGCGAATTATTTTTTGTGCTTGTTGCACATTAGCCGCTACTAACCATCCGTGTCATGCGGATTTTCGGTTCTCCTTGCGCCCCGCATCCTGAACGATCTGCTGGCCCCCGAGATCGTCAGCGGCAAAGTAAAGATTTCAAAGAGAACCCTCCCGGTTCCTAGAATGTGGTTGGCAAACCCACACTCTATTCTACGGGGAGGTTTCTCTTTGTCTCGGGCTAAAGCCGTTTTTATTCCACCAGCTTAGCTGGTGGTTGTCGCTTGCTCAAGCTACCCAATGCCAAAAAGCCCCTGCGCAAGAGAAACTCCTGCGCAGGGGCTTTGGTTCTGTTTCGCTTTTAGTTGGTGCGCACAGCTACCAGCAGGCGGATCTTATTGCCTGCGGAATGGCCCTGGTTATCGTACCAGCCGATCAGTTTGTAATCCTGGGTATTGAGGTCGGCCAGAGAAACTTTGTAATAAGTTCCCTGGTTCCACAGATAGACCTGGATGTCGTCGGCGGTCTCATAGCGGGTATCACCTTTCATGACCCAGCCGGCGCCCAGCTTATCCACCACCACCGGGGAAAGCTGGACCATCGCGTTGACTTTTTGCCGTCGGCGGATTTGCCAATGGCCACGCCTCCCGCGATGACCGGGTACTTGACCGAGGTGGTATAGGTGACCTGCTTGCCGTTGACATAGCAGACATAGTTGGCACCGGAGGCAAAGTAATCAATGATATTGCCTGCCACGCCGCCTACATTGTCGCCCACCTTTTTTCAGCACGTAGGCAGCCAGCCGGTCGGTGCTGCCGGTGAGCTGGTTCCAGGTGGTGCTGACGATGCTGCCATCCACCAGACCATACAGCACATCGCTGGTGCTGGGCAGCAGGATGTTGCGCACATCCAGCGCGGTCTGCTTGGCTTTCTGGTCGTCATCCTCGGTGGTCGTGGTCATGCCTGCCAGAGACGAGCTTGTCGAAGAGGAAGAGGAAACTTTCTCGTTGATTTTCTCGTCGATCTTGCTGCCCGCATAATCGGTGGCTGCCTGGATGCCATCCAGTGCCGCGTACTCCCACAAATCGCCCGTCACATCGGTGAGGATGAGGCGGTCGATCTCGCCTTTTTCATTGGTGGTATAATATTTGACGTCCGTGCCGCTCAGAGTGACCCCCGATAGGCGGCTGGGGCGAACTGCCCCAGCCAAACCCTCCGAAGTCGTGTCCAGAATTTCCACGTTACTGGCCAGGGCCGTATTGTCCAGGGCGGTGCCCTCGGCGTTGACGGTGCCGCTGGTGGATTTGGTCTCAAGGCTCTGGATGCTCTCACCGTTTTCATCCACGGTGATGGCCACCAGCTTACCTGCCGGATAGTTGAACTGTTTGTCCACGTTCACGCTGCGGGTCACGCCATCGGTGCAGGCAACGGCCACGGTCTGCTGCACATCCGGGCCGCTGTTCTCCACCAGGCTGCGGCTGGTGGTCTGGACCACGCCGTAGAACACCTCGTTGGCGGCGTCGCCCGTCAGAACGGAAACCGCTTCATCGTTCATGCCCAGCAGCAGGGTGACCACCTGGCCCACGCCGCCGCCGTTCAGAGCGGAGAGCTGTGCCGCCACAGAGGAGGAAGCGATGGTGTACTCGGTGCCTGCCACGGTAACAGAAGTGGGGGCATTGGCCGAGGGAGCCACGGCCGTGATGCGGCCTGCGGCCTTGCGGGTGTAGATCCATACCGTCTGGGCCGTCTCGTTGTAGTAGTAAACGTCATAGGCGTTGAGGGTGGCGTCCGTGGTCACGGTATCGTTGCGGTAGACCGCCGTGGGCGCAAAGGGCAGCTGGGTGCCCAGGCCCGCCACAAAGGGGCCCTTGACATTGCTGAGCAGGATGGAAGAGACATCCACCACGCCGTTGTTCACGGTAAAGCCCAGCGAAGAGGCATAGACTTTGCCTTCCGCGGTGGTGGCCGTCAGGGCATTGTAGAGCAGGACAGCGCCGTCTTCCAGCGTCATCCCTCGCCCTGGGCCTTGGTCAGGTTGTCCCGCAGACCCAGCTCGTTTGCCTTGTTGAGCTGTGCGGCCGGGAACGTACCGCTGAGGGCAGTGACGTCATAGCCCAGAAGCTTGAGCACGGCGGTGCAGGCTTCTTCAAGGGTCACGGCGTTGTCGGGGCGGAAGCTGCCGTCCAGATAGCCGCTGAGCCAGCTCTGCTGGACCGCAATGCGGACGTAGGGCGCATAGGCGGAGCCGCTGCCCACATCCGAAAAGAGGGCACCCGTGGAGCCCTGGGTCTTGGCGCTTTCCGGTAGGCGGAGAACGCCACCATCAGTTTGCTCAGCGCACCACGGGTAAGCGGTGCGGCCAGGTTTGCCGTCTGGTCGGAGGTCAGGCCGCCCAGCGTAACGGCTGTCTGGACTGCCGTGTTGGAGCCGCTGGCCGAGGCGGGCAGGATGAGCATGGAGCAGGCCACGCAGACCGCCAACAGCAGCGTAAGAATGCGTTTCTTCATAGTTTCACTCCTTAATCAGTATGCTTGGTTCTCCCAAGGGGAAAACTGGCGCGTGAGCGCCTGAGAGGGCGCGTTAATCATATCTCAGAGCTTCAATGGGGTTGAGGCTTGCGGCACGTTTTGCAGGCAGGTAGCCAAACAGCACGCCAATGCCCACCGAGATGCCAAAGGCCACGGCAATGGAGCCGGCGGTGGGGGTGACCGTAATGGGCATATCGGTCATGATGACGGCCAGGACCTTGGTGGCAAGGGCTGAGACGGTGTACCCCAGGCCAATGCCAATGATACCGCCCAGAGCAGACGTTGTGCCCGCCTCCACCACAAACAGGCTCAGGATCGTTCTTTCCTTGGCACCCAGTGCCTTGCGGATGCCGATCTCACGGGTGCGTTCGGTAACAGAGACCATCATGATGTTCATGATGCCGATGCCGCCGACCAGCAGCGAGATGGCCGCAATGGCCGTCAGGACCGTGACCACCATGTTGACCATGCTCGTCATCATATCCAGCATCTCGCTCAGGCTGATGACCATATAGCCGCTGTCCGAGTGAAGCAGCTCCTGCAGGCCATTCTCAATGATGGACTTGCCCTTGGAGATATTCTCCTCATCGGACACAAGGACCGCGTAAGAACTGGCCGTGCTGATGCCAGAGACACGCATGGCCGTGGTGTAGGGCACAAAAATGCAGTCGTCGCTGCTGCCCTCCTGATTGGAGGGGTCGTCGATCTTGGCTTCCAGCACGCCCACAATGGTGTACCACTCTCTGCCGATCTTGATGCTCTGGCCAATGGCGTCGCCGCCATAGCCCACCCGGCTGATGTAATCGCCTACCATGCAGACCTTTTTGTTGGCGTCCATGTCCACGTAGTTCAGGGGACGGCCCTGCGCGATGGTGTAGCCTCCCATGTTCAGATACACTTCGCTGACGCCTTTGACGGAGGTGCTGCTGTAACTGTCATCGTCCGTACCGACTTTCACCGTTCCGCTCATACTGATGGAGGGCGAAACAGCCCCGAGGACATCCGAGTTTTTTTCCACCAGTTCATAGAAGTCCTTGACTTTGACAGAGCGGGAGCCGTAGCCCATGACCTGCACGCTGAGGGTGTTGGTGCCCATATCGGCAAACTCATCCTGAATGCTGGTGGTCATGCCGATGCCCAGGCCCACGATGACCATAACAGCCATCACGCCAATGATGATGCCCAGCATGGTAAGGAATGTACGGAATTTATTGCTCCAGATGTTCTGGATGGCTTCACGGAAGGTTTCGTAAATCATACGCTGCCCTCCTGTTTGGTTTCATTCTGTGGTTTTACCGGGTCCGGGATGACCAGGTTGGGCTGCACGACTGCCTCGGGGGCATGGGCGTCGCCATCGTAGACGACGCGGCCATCTTCCAGCCGGATGATGCGCTGGGCCTGCACGGCGATGGAGTTGTCGTGGGTGATGAGCACCACGGTGTTCCCCTGCCGGTGCAGCTCCTGCAGCATCCCCAGCACCTCGCGGCCGGTGTGGCTGTCCAGCGCGCCGGTGGGCTCGTCGGCCAGAATGACCGCCGGATCACCCGCCAGAGCACGTGCAATGGAGACACGCTGCTGCTGGCCGCCGGAAAGCTGGTTGGGCTTGTTCTTGAGCTTATCGCCCAGCCCTACCCGCTCAAGAGAGGCGGTCGCGCGGCGCTTGCGCTCAGCCAGGGGGATGCCCGCGTACACCAGCGGCACTTCCACGTTTTCCAGCAGGCTGAGCTTGGGCAGCAGGTTATACTGCTGGAAGATGAAGCCCAGCATCTCGTTGCGGATCTCCGCCAGCTCGTTTTTGTTCATCTGGCCCACGTCCCGGCCGTCCAGCAGATAGGTCCCCTCCGAGGGCACGTCCAGGCAGCCGATGATGTTCATGCAGGTGGATTTGCCCGAGCCGGACTGGCCGACGATGGCCACGAACTCGCCTTTGTTGATCTTCATGGAGATATGGTCAGCAGCCTTGACCGTCGTGTCACCCATCTGGTAATACTTGCACACGTTGTCAAACTCAATGAGTGCACTCATTACTGGCCACCTCCCGGGCCGCCACCGCCAGGAGCACCGCCGGGGCCGCCGCCCATATCACCGCCGTCCATCACCAGTTGTACATTCCCGGCGAGGGTGGTGGTGCTGTAGCTGGAATCATAGGCCACGGTGTCTTCCGCGGTCAGGCCGCTGGTGATGGCAATGTAGTCATCATCGCTGACACCGGTCTCCACCTTGACGTAAACGTAGCCGTCCGGAGCGGTCATGCTGTCATCCGCGTTGGCGGCGCTGGGCGAATCCTTGGTCACAAGGACGTAATTGCCGCGGGTGATGGCCGCATTGGGCACCGAGAGAACATTGTCGGCGCTCTCGGTCACGATCTCTGCCGTGGCGTTCATGCCGGGCAGCAGGTCGCCCATCTCGTCGATGCGGATGGTAACGGGGTACGTGGTGGTACCGCCGGTGGTGGTGCCAGCCTTGGAGATGCTGGTAACCACGCCCTCAAAGGTCTGGCCGGAAACGGCATCGGCGGTAATGGTGGCTTTCTGGCCCTCCTTGATGTTGAGGATGTCCAGCTCGTCCACGTTCAGGGTCATTTCCAGGTAGCTCATATCGTAGATGACGCACATGGTATCGGCCGTTGCCGTGCTGGTGCCCACGGTATCACCCACCTTGACATCCTTTGAAATGATCGTGCCGCTGATGGGAGCGGTGATGGTGTAATTGTCCACCTGCTTCTGGGTGTCTTCCACAGAGAGCTCGGCGCTGCGCAGGTTGTCGGAGGCGTTGAGCACCTGCTTGGTCAGGTTATCGCCAGAGAGCTGGATCAAGGCCGTGTCGGCGCTGACCTGAGCTCCCTCCTTGACGCAGAGAGCGGAGACGGTGCCGCTGTTCTGGGCGGTAACGCTCTGCTCACGCTGGTAGCTGAACCGGGCGGAAGACAGGGCGCTGACGCCGTTGATAGTGGCAGTGGCCGCCTGGGAAGCGGTCAGGTTGCCGGTGTTGCGGACCGCGATGGTCACGGTGCGGACCAGCAGGTTGCCGCTGCTGAGGGTATCCGCGCCGGAGACGGACTGCACGCTGCCGGTGATGGCCTCAAAGGTGCTGTCCAGCAGCACCTCCGCACTCTGGCCCACGGCAAAGTTGGCGGCGTCCGCCGCCGGGAACTCCAGCTCCAGCAGCAGGGTGGTGTCGTCCCGGATGGTGGCGACTTCCTGCCCTGCGTTGACCACATCGCCTACCCGCACTTTAAAGGAAGCGACGGTGCCGGCAATGTCGGTGCGGATGTACTGGGCGTCCACAGCGTCATCGTAGCTGCGCTGGGCCTGGCCGAGGTTCAGCTCTGCCTTTTCCACGCCGCTGACGACATCGGAGCTGTCGATGGTGTAAAGGACCGCGCCCTTTTCCACCACATCGCCCACCTCAAAATCCGCGGTCAGGACATCGCCCTTGACCGTCGCCTTGACGGTGTAGCTGTTGGCGGCGTTCAGCACGCCTGATTCGCTGTACACATTGGTGATGTCCCGGTTCTCGGGCGTCACCTGGGTATACGCGGTCTCCGCGTTGACCGCTTTCTTCTGGCCCTTGGGCACCAGCAGCACAACGAGGATGGCCGCGATGACCAGAACGGCCACCAGCTTCTTCCCATTTTTGTGCAGGAAGGGCTTTCAGGCCCTTTTGCGGCATTTCCGCTTCCTGTAGCGCGATTTCCAGTTCTTGCGGGGAGCGTTCCTCCGCAGGCTTTTTTCCAAATAGCATAAACATTGGCCTCCTGGGCTTTTTTCGGGGGGGGGGATGGGGCTTCCAAAATGCCCCTCTGCATGATACAACGAAATTATAGCAGGTTTTTCTTCAGAAATCTCCGATGATTTTCTTAAATTTGGCTTAAGAATCGTGAACAGTTTATGAAAGCGCGTCAGGAACCGCGCTGACACCCGTTTCCGGCGCTCTCAGGTGATGGGAAACAGCAGCGTGATCGCAAACTGCTCTGTCCCCTGCTCCACCCGGCAGACCGCGTTCATCTTTTCCATCATGGTTTCAATGCTGGTCAGGCCCACCTGGGTGCTTTCCTCCCGGTGCTGGCCGGGCAGCACATGGTTTGCAAAACGCAGGCCCACCCACTTTTCTTCCTTTCGAAAGGTAACGGAGATCTCCCGGCCGGGGTCGGCATACTTGATGGCATTGGACGTGATGTTATCAAAAACGCGGCGGATATACTGCATCTTGACCGTCAGCATCAGGTCCTCACTGCCAAGGTCCAGTGCGCAGGCAAAGCCACGCTGCTGCAATGTATCCACCATCTCAGCCAGCGGTTCCTCGAAAATGCGGGAGAAGTAAGCTGGCGGGTCCAATGTAACGACGGTGTCCCGGGTGACAAGGGCATACTCAAACAGGTTATCGGACAGCTGTTTGAGCTGCCGGGCCTTGGTGTCGATCTTGTTCAGGTAGTCATCCTTCTGGGCGTCGTTCTCATATTTGCGGCTCCGGACGATCTCGGTATACAGCAGTAGCGTAGTCAGCGGAGTGCGCAGATCGTGGGACATTTCGGTGATGAGGTTCTTCACCTTGGCGGAGGCCTTTGCTTCCTCCTCCTGCTGCTGCTGGCGCAGGGTGACCCGCATGGAGTCCAGGCAGCGGGCCAGCGTCGTCAGCTCATCATCTCCCCGGATGGTGATGGGGTGGTCGAGGTCGCCGCCCTCCATGGCCTGGATCTCCTCACTGAGCTGGATGATATATTTCACAATGCGGCGACAGGCAAACCAGAACACCACCAGAAACACACCCACGCAGAAAACGATCAGCAATTTACTGAACAGGACCCACCAGTTGAGCACCACATTGCAGAACAGCTGTACCTGGGCCGGGCCATCCGAGAATTGGACAAGATAAAACACCTGCCCGCTCTTACCGGATTCCCGTTCCTCCTCCGAGCCATCTCCAAAACTGAACGAAAAGTTTGAACCAGGTTCCCGTTCCTCATCCGGGTCATCTCCAAAACTGAACGAAAAGTTTGAGTAGAGCATCCGATGCCCGCGGTAAATGTTCATCAGCAAAAAGCTCTGCTGCCCCACCCAATCATCAATGGCCCGGGTGTCTTTTGCGGAGATCTCCTGTGCTGTAACGTATTTCTGAAATCGTTCCACCTGCCGGACAATGGAGCGCTGCTGAATATCGGAGTGGTTATTGTAGTACCTCAGCCCCGCTCGCGTGGCAAACAGGAGCGCAAAATACAGCAGAATGCACACCAGCGCCGACGCCACCTGCAGGTGGAGCATTTTTGCAACGAGGCTCTGTCTGTTCATACCTGTTCCTCATTCACAAACCGATACCCCTTGCCCCACACGGTACACACCCGCTTGGGGTTCTGAGGGTCTGCTTCAATTTTGTCCGCAGGTTGCGGATGTGGACCATGACCGTGCCGTTGGAAGTATAGTAGTAAGGCTCGCCCCACACGGTCTCATAGATCATCTCCACGGAGAAGATGCGTTCCGGGTTGTGCATCAGCATCCGCAAAATCTTATATTCCGTCTCGGTCAGGTCTACTTCCCGCTCTTCTACCCAGACCCGGTTGCAGTCCATCGCCAGCTGGACGCCATTGGAAATGAGCTTCAGGTTTTCGGGCTGGGCAGCCACCTGCCCCTTGCCCTGATAGACGCAGTACCGCCGCAGCAGGGCCTTGACCCGGGCACTGAGCTCCGCAAAGGAGAACGGCTTTGGCAGGTAATCATCGCCGCCCGCCGTCAGGCCCAGCAGCTTGTCCGATTCCTGCGATTTTGCCGTCAGGAACAGGATGGGCACCGTGGACACCTTGCGCAGCTCCTCGCAGACTCGCAGCCCGCTCATGCCGGGCATCATGATGTCCAGGATGACCAGGTCTACTTCCGGGTTGAAGATCTCCAGCGCCCGGGTGCCGTTTTCCGCCTCCAGGATATGGTAGCCCTCCCCGGCCAGCAAAATGCGCACACCGTCCCGGATGTCCGGATCATCTTCCGCAATGAGTATCGTCTGTGCCGCCATGATCTTGTTTCCTCCCATTTTTCACGTTTCCAGAGTTTACCGTTCTCAGTATATCAGCAACGGCCCGGCTTTTCCATTGGATTTTTCTTAGGAAATCTTAATCTTTGCTTTAGATTTTGCCGTCAGACAGCACAAAAGGCCCCCTGCACCGCTGCAGAGGGCCTTGATAAAACTCGTTATTCCTCGGGAAATTCTTCCCGCGCGACCACCACAGCCCAGGGGTCTTCCGGGCTGCAGTCTTTGCAGGGCAGCACCTCGATGCGTACCCAGACATACTCCCCCGCCACCATTCGGCGGCAGCGGCGGATCACCGAGCGCCGCTCCCGGAACAATGCCGCCTGAAGCAGCTCCAGCTTCGCCTGCGCGCGGAACTGCGCCGCGTCCTCCGGGTGGATGGCTTTTTCGGCCACCAGCTGCTCGCAGTAGCTTTCCAGCTGAAGCGTTTTCTCTTCGGAAACACCCAGCAGCCGTTCGTCCCGCTTGACGATGCGGTATTCTCCTGTAACCAGATCCAGGCGGGCCAGCACCAGGGCGTTATCGGCCAGGATCTGAAACGCCTGCAGTGCAATGGCACTCTTTTCGCTCACAAGACCGCCCGTAAAGGCCTTGTAATTCCGGCGGGTCATGTCCCGGCGCAGGTCCCAGTAATTTTCCATGGCAGGCTGCGCAAGCAGCTCCTCGGCCTGTTTCACGGCCATGGGCTTATAAAAAAAATAGTACCCCTGGGTGTAAAGGCAGTCCATGGACTGGAGCATGAACACCTGCTCCTGCGTCTCCACGCGCCCTCGGCGATGATGGGCAGGTTCAGCCGTCTGGCCATCTCGATGACCGATTCCACGATCTGCCTGCCCTTGCTGCTTTCACTGTCCCGCACGATGAACTGCATATCCAGCTTGATGGCATCCACGCTGGTATTGCGGAGCATATTCAGGGAGGAATAGCCGCTGCCAAAATCATCCATCAGCACGGCAAAGCCCTTGCGGTGGAGGGCCGCGATGGTGTTTTCCACCATTTTCAGGTTTTGGGCCAGCATACTCTCGGTGATCTCCACCAGCAGCAGTTTTGGCTCCAGCTGATATTTCTGCACCAGCTCCCAGAGCACCTGCGCCACATCCAGCGCCGCGATATCCGCAATGGAGACATTGACCGAGATGGGCACCATGTTCTCGTTCCGGGCTTTCCAGCCGTGGAGCATCTGGCAGACCGCTTCCCACAGGTAGAGGTCCAGCCGGGTGATGAGGCCTGTCTCTTCCATCAGGGGCACAAACTCCCCGGGCGACACGATGCCCCGGGTGGGGTGGTTCCAGCGCACCAGCGCTTCCATCCCCACAATGGCGTGGGTCATGCTGTTGCACTTGGGCTGTAAGTAAAAGCAGAATTCCTTGTTCTGCAGCGCCCGCTCGATCTCAATGAGCAGCTGCTGGCGCTGCTTGAGCTTTTCCCGCATGGAGGGACTGTACTGCTCCCAGTTGCAGCCCGCCTCATCCAGCTTGAAATGCTCCACATCCACGGCCGCCATACACAAGCGCCGTTCCGCGTTTTCCCGCAAAAAATCTTCCAGTTCCTCTAAAAGCGCATCTTTTGATTCCTGCTGTGCCAAGCCCTTTTCTCCGCACGTTTCCAGCTTTGCCATGGTTCGTTTGCTTCCTTCCGGTCAACGTCTGATGGTGTCTGTTTCTTTCTTTGAACAATCATAACACGAAACGCTTTTCGGCGCAACCCCGTTCAAGAAATGGTACTGCATATCCTCACATTTTTGTGCATTTTATGCGCCATTTCAAACACCTTTTGGGAGCGCTATCCGCTGCCGCCTGTTTTTGGCAAAAAGCACCCCAGAGCCGCAGCATCTCTGCAGCTCCGGAGTGCTTTTCTCGTTTTTGTTATTCGGCGCGGTCGGTCAGCACAAAGGTCAGCTCCGCGGTGGCGGCGCACTTGCCGTCCACATAGGCAGAGGCTTTGCCGATGCCCACCGGGCCCCGCTGTTCCACCAGCTCACAGTGGAGGGTGAGCACATCCCCCGGCGTGACCTGTTTGCGGAAGCGTGCATTCTTGATGCCGCCGAAAAGGGCCAGTTTGCCCGCGTTTTCCGGCAGGCTGAGAGCCGCGACGGCCCCGGTCTGAGCCAGCGCTTCCAGGATGAGGACGCCCGGCATGACAGGCTGGCCGGGAAGTGGCCGCAGAAAAATTCCTCATTGCGGGAAACACACTTGCGGCCGATGGCCCACTGGCCCGGTTCATAGTCCAGGATGCGGTCCACCAGTGCAAACGGGTAGCGGTGCGGCAGGATGGCCGCGATCTGCTCCGAGGTGAGGCTGTTTGCGTTTTCACGCACGGTGCGAGGTTCCGCCATGGTTCAGCCCTCCCACTTGCGCAGCAGCAGGCAGGCGTTGTGGCCGCCAAAGCCCAGGCTGTTGCTCAACGCGTAGGTCATGGACATTTCCCGGCCCACATTGGGCACATAGTCCAGGTCGCACTCCGGGTCCGGCTGCTCATAGTGGATGGTGGGCGGGGCGAACTGGTCCCGCAGGGCCAGCGCCGTGAACACCGCTTCCACACCGCCGGCACCGCCCAGCAGGTGGCCCGTCATGCTCTTGGTAGAGACAACCGCCAGCTCCTTGGCGTGCTCGCCGAACACCGCATGGATGGCAGCCGTCTCACAGCTGTCGTTCATGTGGGTGCCCGTGCCGTGGGCGTTGATGTGGTCCACCTGCTCCGGGGCAACGCCGGCGTCGGCCAGCGCCTGCTTCATGCAGCCGATGGCCCCCACGCCGCCGGGAGCCCGGGGCGGTAAAGTGGTAGGCGTCACAGTTGGCACCGTAACCCACTACTTCCGCGTAAATTTTGGCACCGCGCGCCTGGGCGTGTTCAAGGCTTTCCAGCACGAGGATGCCGCTGCCCTCGCCCATGACGAAGCCGCCGCGGCGGGCGTCAAAGGGCAGGCTGGCTGCCTCCGGGTCCTGGGCCGTGGAGAGGGCTTTCATGCTGGTAAAACCGCCGATGCCCAGCGGGCTGATGCAGCTCTCGGCACCGCCGCAGACCATGATGGGCTCATAGCCATCCCGGATGCGGTGGAAAGCGTCGCCCACGGCATTGGTGCCGCCCGCGCAGGCCGTCACCGGGCAGGTGCAGATGCCCTTGAGGCCAAAGCGGATGGCGATCTGGGCCGCTGCCATGTTGGCAATGGCCATCGGGACAAAATAAGGGCTGACCTTTTCCATCCCCTTTTCCAGACCACGGCTGTGCTGCTCCTCGATGGTGGGCAGGCCGCCGATGCCCTGGACACGCTGACACCGATGTGTTCGCCCTCTGCGGCCAGATCCAGGCCGCTGTCGGTCAGTGCCTCCGCGGCAGCGCCCAGCGCCAGCAGGGTGAACCGGGCCATCTTGCGGGCTCTCTTTTTTATCCACAACCGTCTCGGGGTCAAAGTTTTTTGACCTCAGCGGCCAGCTTGCACTTGAATTCGCTGGCGTCAAACTGGGTGATGGGCCCAATGCCGCACTTGCCTGCTTTGGCAGCGGCCCAGCTCTCGGCGGTGGTGTTGCCCAGCGGGTTCACGGTGCCAAGGCCCGTAATCACGACTCTGCGTTTTTCCATAAGAGAATTTCTCCTTTTACATTGCCATGCCGCCGTCTACACAGAGCACCTGCCCGGTGAGATAGCCGCTTTGTTCGGCAGCGAGGAACGCCACCGCGTTTGCCACATCATCCGGCTGGCCCACACGGCCCAGCGGGATGCCCTTTGTCATTTCCGCCTGAACCGCTTCGGGCAGGACAGCCGTCATATCCGTTGCAATAAAGCCGGGGGCTACCGCATTGACCGTAACGCCGCGGCTGGCCAGCTCCCGGGCCAGGCTCTTGGTCAGACCGATGAGGCCCGCCTTGCTGGCGGCGTAGTTGGTCTGGCCCGCATTGCCCCGCAGGGCCACCACGCTGCTGAGGTTGATGATCCGGCCAGAGCGCTGACGGACCATCCGGCGGGCAGCCTCCTTGCAGCAGAGGAACGCTCCCTTGAGGTTGGCGTTGAGGACTTTGTCAAAATCCTCCTCGCTCAGCCGCAGGATCAAATTATCCCGGGTGACACCGGCGTTGTTCACGAGGATATCCACCCGGCCAAAGGCGTTGACCGCCTCTTCAAACAGTTTTTTACAGCCCTCGGCGGTGGAGACATCGGCCTGTACGGCCACAGCCTGCACGCCCAGCGTGGTGCACTGGGCCACCGTCTCAGCAGCAGCATCCACACCGTGGCAGTAGTTGACCACCACATTGCAGCCCTGTTTGGCCAGAGCCACGCAGATGGCACGGCCAATGCCCCGGCTGCCGCCGGTGACAACGGCAGCACGCTTCCCCACAGCTTCGCTCATGCGTGGGCCTCCTTCCACTTGGTCAGGAACGCGGCCAGCTCCTCCGCCGTTTCCACGGCAGTGCAGGGCACGTCCGGGCCCAGCGTCTTTTTGACAAAGCCGCTCAGTGCCTTGCCCGGGCCAACTTCCAGGATCTCGGTGACGCCCAGCTCACCCAGGCGGCGGAGGGTATCCTCCATGTAAACACTGCTCTGCACCTGCTTTTCCAGCAGCGCCGGGATGGAATTCTCCGCGCTCTTTTCATGGCCTAAGCAGTTGAAGAGAACGGGAGTTTTCATCTCTCCGAAGTTCTCAGTGGCAAAGCGCTTGGCCAGTGCGTCCCCTGCCGGGGCCATCAGCCGGGTGTGGAACGGGCCGCTGACCTTGAGGGGGATGCAGCGGCGGGCACCGGCGGCTTTTGCCAGCTCGGCAGCCTTTTCCACAGCGGCTTTCTCGCCGCCGATGACCAGCTGACCCGGGCAGTTGTAATTGCAGATTTGAACAACACCCAGTGCGGAAGCCTCTTCGCAGCATTTTGCGAGGGCGTCCCGGTCCAGGTTCATCACAGCGGTCATGCCGCAGTCGATGCCTTTGGCGGCATCGGCCATCGCCTTGCCGCGGTAAGCCGCCAGCTCCACCGCCTGCTTGGCCGTAAAGACACCGGCGGCCTGCAGGGCGGAATACTCCCCCAGCGAGAGGCCGGCCAGATCATCCGCCTTGACGCCGTTTTCCTGCAAAACAGCAGTCACGCCGGCCGCAAAGGCCACCATGCAGGGCTGGGTGTATTCGGTCTGATTCAAAACGCCGTCCGGGTCCTCAAAGCAGACGCTGTGCAGGTCAAAATCAAGCTCTGCTGCGTCAAAGGCTGCCCGGAAAGCGGGATATGCTTCGTAAAGGTCTTTGCCCATGCCGGGGTGCTGACTGCCCTGCCCGGCGTAAAGAATGGCAAGTTTCATTGGTGTTTCCTCCAATCGTTCATCAGTTCATCCATCAGCTCCCGGACGCTGCGCATCCGGTCCAGCTGCCCCACGTTGGCCCCGCAGAAGAACAGGCCCTCTTCCACATTGCCCTTGACCGCTTCAATCAGCGCGTGGGTAATGCAGTAGGGTACTTTTGCAGGGTCGCAGGCTTTCAGGCAGCGGGCGCACCGTTTCGGGGGAAGCGCAGGCCCTCGGCCAGCTTCTGCACCAGCGGGGTGTTCAGCGCCCGGCCGGGCATTCCCACCGGGCTGTGGATGATACGGACATCCTCCGGCTGTGCCGCCAGCAGGACATCTTTATAGGTCTGGCTGGCGTCGCACTCATAGGTCGGGATGAATCGTGTGGCCAGCTGGGCACCGGTGGCTCCCAGCCGGGCATAGTGGGCGATGTCCTCGCCCGTGTAAACGCCGCCCGCCACAAACACGGGGATAGCGTGGCCGAACTGCTCCTCAAAGGGCTTTACCTCTGCGAGCACCTCCGGCAGAATTTCATCTAAGGTCTGGCATTTGCCTGCCAGCAGCTCTTCCTCGGAAAAGCCAAGGTGTCCGCCCGCCTTGCAGCCCTCAATGACCACAAAATCAGCGGTACGGCCAAAGGATTTGGCCCAGCGGCGCAAGATCAGCCTGGCCGCCCGGCCGCTGGATACGATGGGTGCCAGCGCCACATCGGCTTTTTCCACCAGACCGGGCAGCTCCAGCGGGAGCCCGGCCCCCGAGACGATGGCGTCCACTCCCGCCTCCACCGCTGTTTTCACGGCGTCGGCATAGTTCTGAGTGGCAACCATGGCGTTGATGGCCACAAGGCCTGCACCATTGGCAATCTCTTTTGCTTTTTTGATCTCCGCCGCCAGGGCGCGGCGGTTGGCGCCGACCGGGTCTTTGGCAAAATCCGGTTCCCGGTAGCCAGTGTCAGCGGTGGAGATGCACCCCATGCCGCCGCAGGCCGCCACGGCTCCGGCCAGCCCGCCCAGGGAAACGCCCACGCCCATGCCGCCCTGTAAAATGGGGACTGCAAGGGGTTTGCCCGCGAGGGTCAGCATAGCTCACTCAGCGCGGCCATGCGCTGCCTCCCACTCTCCCACAGCTCATCCAGAATGGCAGCCACCGGGCGCACCTCATGGAGCATTCCGGCCACCTGACCGGCCATCAGGCTGCCCGTAGCAGTGTCGCCCTCAAAGACGGCACGGCGCAGGCTGCCCAGCGTGTATTTTTCCAGCTCCATCTTATCGGCACCGGCCTTTTCCTGCCGGACATATTCCCGGCTCATCCGGTTTTTCAAAACACGGACGGGGGTGCCGCCGATGCGGCCGGTCACGATGGTGTCACTGTCCTTGGCCCGGAGGAGGGCCGCTTTGTAGTTTTCGTGGATGGGGCACTCCTCGCTCACCAGCAGGCAGGTGCCCACCTGAGCACCGCAGGCCCCCAGCGCAAAAGCTGCTGCCAGCTGGCGGCCATCGGCAATGCCGCCCGCCGCGATAACCGGGACATTGACGGCATCCACTACCTGGGGCACCAGCGCCATGGTGGTCATCTCGCCCACATGGCCGCCGCTCTCGGTGCCTTCGGCGATGATGGCATCCACGCCCAGCGGCTCCAGATGCTTTGCCAGCACGGCAGCAGCCACCACGGGGATGACCTTGATGCCGGCTTCTTTCCACATCTGGATATACTTGCCCGGATTGCCCGCGCCGGTGGTGACCACCTGCACGCCCTCTTCCACCACGATCTTTGCAAACTCATCTGCAAGGGGTGCATCAGCATGATATTGACGCCAAAGGGCTGGTCGGTCAATGCCTTGCAGCGGCGGATGTTCTCCCGCAGGGTATCCGCATCCCGCATTCCGCCCGCGCCGATGAGGCCCAGGGCCCCCGCATTGGAGCAGGCGGCCGCAAACTCGCCGGTGGCGATGTTGGCCATACCGCCCTGAATGATAGGGTACTTCGTCCCCAGAATCTCATTTAGAAGTTTCATTTTTTCAACCTTTGTATGTCAGAATCATGCCGCCCCAGGTGAGGCCGCCGCCAAAGCCAATGCAGGCCACCCGCTGGCCGGGAGTCAGCTTCCCTGCTTCGGCCAGCTCATTGAGGGCCACCGGAATGCTGGCAGCACTGGTGTTGCCGTGGCGGTCCATGTTCTTGTAGAACTTGGCCGGGTCGGCATTCAGGTGTTTGATGCAGTGGTCGATGATCCGGCTATTGGCCTGATGGCAGACCACCCAGTCCAGATCGTCCAGCGTCAGTCCTGTCTCAGCCAAAACCTTGTTCAAGCTCTTGGGCAGGGCATCCACCGCAAAGCGGAAAACAGCCTTGCCGTCCATAGTAATGGGCGCAGAACCAGCCCGATCAGGCCCGCCTGCGTGGATGGCATCATTGCCCCGGGCTCCCAGCGTGATGGCGAAAGGAGTATCGGCCAGCGCGTAAACGGCCGCGCCCGCGCCATCTCCAAAGAGGACACAGGTAGAGCGGTCGGTTGGGTCCATCAGACGGGAAAGGGCCTCGCACCCTACCACCAGCGCATACTGCCCGCCCAGTGTGGTGAGCAGGCCGCGGGCCACGGCGGTGCCGTAGACAAAGCCGGAGCAGGCCGCGTTGACGTCCAGTGCCGGGCGGTCTTCAGGCAGGCCCAGCGCACGCTGTACCTGACAGGCCACGCTCGGGGTCGCGTCCGGGGCCGAGAGGGTAGCACAGACACAACAGGCGATCTGCTCCGGGGCCAAGCCGCTGCGTTCCAGCGCCTGCCGGGCGGCTGCGATCGCCAGGGTGGCCGCGCTCTCTCCCTCGGCGCACCAGTGCCGGGTGCGGATGCCCGTGCGGGTGGTGATCCACTCGTCGCTGGTGTCCACGACGCGGCTCAGATCTTCGTTGGTGACCGTGCGGCCGGGCAGTGCCCCGCCGGTTGCGATCAGCTGTAACCCGTTCATGCTTTCCTCGTTTCCCCGATCTGGCGGCGGTTTTTTTATAGCGCTGCTCGGCCAGGGCCTTGCCGCCCATCTTGCAGAGAGTGCGCAGATGGTTTTTCAGGGCCGTGTCCAGCGCCGCGTACAGAGCCGCGTGGCTGCGCTGCGCGCCGCCCACCGGCTCCGGGATGATCTCTTCCACAATCCCATCCCGATAGAGGTCCTGGGCCGTCAGCTTCATCAGCTCACAGGCCTCGCCGCTGCGGGAAGAATCTTTCCACAGGATGCTGGCAAAGCCCTCCGGACTGAGCACCGAGTAAACGGCGTTTTCCAGCATGAGGATATGGTTTGCCACGCCCAATGCCAGTGCACCGCCGCTGGAGCCCTCGCCCGTAACGACGGCGATGATGGGCACCGTCAGGCCGCTCATCTCCATCAGGTTGCGGGCGATGGCCTCGCCCTGACCCCGTTCCTCGGCTTCCTTGCCGGGGTAAGCGCCCGGCGTGTCAATAAAGGTAATGATGGGGCGGCCAAATTTTTCGGCCTGCTTCATCAGGCGCAGAGCCTTGCGGTACCCCTCGGGGCCCGGCATTCCAAAATTGCAGGCCATGTTTTCTTCCAGTGTGGCACCCTTGCGGTGACCGATGACGGTCACGGGCATCCCGTGGAATTTGGCGATGCCGCCCAGAATGGCCCGGTCTTCCCGGCACTGGCGGTCACCGCACTGCTCAAAGAAATCGGTAAACAGGGCGTTGACGGTCTCGTCGATGTGGGGGCGGCCCGGGTGCCGGGCCAGAAAGACCCGGTCTTCGGCGGTCAGCGGGCCACAGCTGCGGAGGATCTCATCCTCCTCCACAGCCAGCTCCGCCAGCTCAGAGGCATGGGCCGTGATGGCGCTCATATCGCTCTCTTCGTCGGCTGCATTGCCGCGCAGGGCTGCGATCTGGGCATCCAGCGGAGCAAGCTGCTCCAAAAGGTCTTTAATCATTGCGTCTTCCTCCCTCTGCGTGGAGCTGCAGCAGCTGGATCAGCGTCGCGCGCAGCTCGCTGCGGGGCACCACCTTGTCCACAAAGCCGTGCTCCAGCTGGAACTCGCTGCGCTGGAAGCCTTCGGGCAGGGTCTCGCCGATGGTCTGCTCGATGACGCGGGGGCCGGCAAAGCCGATGAGGGCCCCCGGCTCCGCCAGCATGATATCGCCCAGGCTGGCAAAGCTGGCAGTGACACCGCCCGTGGTGGGGTGGGTCAGCACACTGATGTACAGCCCGCCCTTGCTGGAAAAGCGCTCCAGGGCGGCGCTGGTCTTAGCCATCTGCATCAGGCTGAAAATGCCCTCCTGCATCCGGGCGCCGCCGCTGGCCGAAAAGATGACGAGAGGCAGGCGCTTGGCGGTCGCATACTCAATGGCGCGGGTGATCTTCTCGCCCACTGTCGTGCTCATGCTGCCCATAAAAAAGCGGCTGTCCAGCACCGCGGCCACGCAGGCCACGCCGCCGATCCGGCCCACGGCCGTGACGGCAGCTTCACTCAGGCCCGTCTTCGCCGTTGCCCCTGCCAGCTTTTCCGGATAGCCCGGGAAATGGAGGACATCCTGCGGAGGCAGCGACTCATCCAGCTCCCGGAAACTGCCATGATCCAGCACAAGGCTGAGCCGATAGTAGCCGCCGATGGGCAGGTGGAAGCCGCAGTTGGGGCAGACGAAAAAGCTTTTGGCCCAGATTCGCCGGGTAGTGCGGCGGCCGCACTGCTTACACTCCACAAACTGGGGTTCTGTCCAGGCCACGCCGACGTCACGCCGGGCCTTGAGCTGGAACGTGCGTTCCCGCATCTTGCCGCCGGGGAGCAGGTCTCTGATATCGTTCATCTCGCTTGCCTCGGTACCTTATTCCGCGTGGGCCGTCAGGTAGTTAAAGATATCGCCCACGGTCTTCATGTTGGCCAGCTCCTCATCGGAGATGGAGACGCCGAATGCATCTTCCAGAGCCATGTTCAGTTCCACAGCATCCAGGCTGTCGGACTCCAGGTCCTCGGTCAGGCTGGCCTCCATGGTCACCTTGTCTTCCTCGCAGTTCAGGGTGTCAACAACGATCTTCTTCATCTCATCGAAAGTCATAGTAATGGTCTCCTTTTATCAAATGGTTTATCTTGTGTGTTTCAAATTGTTTACCTAAAGTTTTTGAGTTGTCGAACAAGGCCATTATATCGAATTCCGGTCAGATGTCAAGAGTTTTATCTAAAAAGCTTTAGCTTTTACAGTTCTTTCACAAGTATTTATCAAACCAAACAAAAGTTTTCGTTGTGTAAACCCCTGTTTTGGGCGCAAAAAGGCCCTCCCACGCAACTGGTGAGAGGGCTTCGCCGATTCTTAATTTACCGCAAGCATCTTATACTAAATCCACCACCCCGGCGCCAAAGCGTCCAGATCCATCCCCTTGAAAAGCGTCTCGCCATGGCACATCAGGCAGATGGTTTTCATGCTGCTGCCTTCGTTTTCTTATTTTTGAAATAATAGCCAATGCCAATGGCGTCCGCCAGTGCCCAGCCAATGGGCACACTGAGCCAGATGCCCGTCACGCCCAGTGGAGTGGCCGACAGCAGGTAAGCCAGCGCCACGCGGGTGCCCAGAGAGGCAATGGTCAGGATGACCGACATTCCCGGCTGGTTGACAGCGCGGTAGTAGCCGTACAGCAGGAACAGCATGCCGATGCCAAGATAACAGGCCCCCTCAATGTGGAGGTAGTGCACCCCCGCCGCGACGATCCCCGTCTGGGACGGATCCATAAAAATCTGTATGAGCGGAGCTGCAAACAGGCAGACCAGCACGCTGATGCAGATGCAGAACACAGCAGAAGTGGCCGCCGCGCTCCGGATGCCCTTACGGATGCGCTCCGGCTGGTTAGCCCCGTAGTTCTGGGCCACATAGGTGGAGAACGCGTTGCCGAAGTCCTGCACCGGCATGTAGGCAAAGGAATCGATCTTGACCGCCGCCGCAAACGCCGCCATGATGACCGTGCCAAAACTGTTGACAAGGCCCTGCACCATCAGGATGCCAAAGTTCATGATGGACTGCTGGACGCTGGTCATAACGGACAGATTCAGGATGGTTCCCAGATTGTGCTTGTCCCACTTGCAGTCTTCCGCCGGGGGCAGAGCTCCGGGAACTGCTTTAAGGTATAAAGCCCGATGCCCACACCGGATACAAACTGGCAAAACACGGTGGCGATGGCCGCGCCCTGGACGCCCCAGTGGAGTACCAGCACACAGACCAGGTCCAGCACCACGTTCAGGATCGACGACACTGCCAGAAAGACCAGCGGCACCATCGAGTTCCCGATAGCCCGGAGCAGATTTGCAAAGTAGTTATACAAAAAGGTGGCAAAAATGCCGCCGAAGATCATAACGAGGTACTGCTTCATCAGCGGGCGGATCTCCACCGGGACCCGCAGCACCCACAAAATGCCGTTGAGGCCCAGATAAACCAACAGGTTGACTGCCAGTGAGATGCCTGCAATGAGGACAAAGGACTGGAACACGCTCTGCCGCATGCGGGTCTCTTCCCCGCTGCCGTACTGCATGGAGACGGCTGCGCCGCTGCCCATACACAGGCCCAGCACAATGGAGGTAAGGAATGTCATCAGGGTGTAAGACGAGCCCACGGCGGCCAAAGCGTCCGCTCCGAGAAAGCGGCCTACCACCCATGTATCCGCAATGTTATACATCTGCTGCAGCAGATTGCCCAGCATCAGCGGCAGGGCAATCAGCAGCATATTGCGGGTAATGGGCCCTTGGGTAAGACTGCGCTGCATGATAAGCTGATTTTCCCTTTTTCAATTTTTTCTAGCTCCTGTTTTATGCTTCCAAGCCGAAGCGCTGCCGGTATTCCAGCGGAGTACAGTGTTTCACCTCGCGGAATGTTTTAATAAAGTAGCTGCCATCCGCAAAACCGCACTCGGCCCCGATCTCCCCGGTCTTGAGGCGGGTGGAACGGAGGAGTTCGGCGGCCTTTTCCACCCGGTACTGCTTGACATACTGGATGGGGTGGTTCCCAGCAGCTGCCGGAACGAGCGCAGGCAAGCACTCTCGCTCAGAGCCACACAGGCGGCGATCTTCTCCACGGTCAGCTCCTCCGCATAGTGCTCCTCCACAAAGCGGAGCATCTGCTTCATCCGCTCGGCCGCGATCTGCTCCTGCTGGGAGACTTTGGTCTTGCCGCCCACGCACTGGGTGCTGAGGATCCGCAGCGCCGCTGAGAGATGATACCGCGCCCGGTTCTCATAATCAAAGGGCTCATCGGCCACCTCCCGCCAGGCATCCCGCAGACAGGCCAGCACCTCTTTCTGCCAGGGCACCGCCTCATTGAGGAGGAAGAACGCCGGAGCTCCCGGCTGGGTCATGGGCTTGATGAGCTTCTGCCAGAAGATGGTGTCCATACCGCCCACCAGCCGCGGGTGGAACACGCAGGAGTGGAGCAGGGCGGGGCTCTGCTCCACCGCATGAAGCGTCCCGGAGTTCACAAAAATACCCTCTCCCTGATTCAGGCGGACGCGGGTCTTGTTCACATCCACATACAAAATGCCTTTTTCCGATAGGATATACTCAAATTCCTCGTGCCAGTGCCATGCCACGGAATCTGCCGTCATGTCCTCCGCATAGCACGCGATGGGGAACATCGGGCTTCCGTGTTGTGCCAGCTCCCGGCCCTCCGAGCTTGCCACAATATTGTTGCAGACCTGTACCGCCATATTTGCCAATTCCTTTCCCCACATGAATGTTAGTTTTTTATCCAAGCCGATTTTGTTGTATAAATCGGGTGCTTTTATTCTACTACATCCACCTGTTTTGTGGTATTATTTCATCAGAGCTGCAAGCTCAGTATAACACCGCGACGGACGGAAAACAACCGCCCGCACCCGATGTCTCTAAATCTGTTTTCTAGGAGGTATTTTTATGCTTCGGATTCAATATCTTGATAAAGACCGTTTTATGCGCCAGGTTGCTGCCAGCAAGGGCAGTGTTTACCTGCATCTGGACAATGGCGAGACCTGCGACCTTAAGAAGGATTCTGCCACCACCGAGCTGTTCCAGATGATGAATGCCCCCGCCAAGGGCTTTTCCATCAGCGTGGCCGACCCTGCTGACGTGACGGGCTTCCTGCACTATATGCTGGAGGCCGGCCGCAAGGACCGCGCCTGCTAAATTGCCATCCTCTCATTCACATATTACAGCAAAACGAGAGACCCGCCCCGGCGTACAATGCCCCGGAGCGGGCCTTTCGTTTGCTTTGCTGTTTTACAGGATGCAGCGGCTGATGGCCTTTGCCACCGCCAGCAGTTCCTCCTGCCCGATAAAGCCAAACTTCATCTCGTGCTCATCCGCATAGCAGACCGTCAGCTGTGAGGTCTGCAGCGGGTCGCCAAAGCCGGCCGTCTGGATGCCGAAATGGACGATCTTCCGGTAGGGCAGCACAAAGATCTCCTGCCGGGTGCCCGTGACGCCCTGCATATCCACAATAAAAATACGGTGGGAGGTAAACACGGCCTGGTCACGCACCGTCTTGTAGGCTCCCACGATCTGCTCGCCGTCCAGCAGCAGCTCCTGCACATTTTTGCAGATCTCTTTTTCTTTGACGCGGATGAGGTTCTGCATCGGTTTATCCCGAAATTCCATTCTGTCTTCCCCTTTCAGCGCTGCAGCGCAGTTCATTCTGTGCCCAGTATAGCATCTGTAGCGTGGTGTTGCAAGATGTCCGGCTCTCGCTTTTGGGCGCGGGATATGTTATAATTCACTTCGAGAACTTCTGCCCCGCTCCCGGGGCCCAAAATAAACGAGAACCGTGAGGGATATTATGGAGATCATCATTCATCAGGCGATCCTGCATGTGCTGGACAGCACACTGGACGCCCCGGTGCTCAGCGGCAGCTGCATGGAGCCTACCGCCGAGAAAATGGCGTACCTGCAATACCACATTGAAAAACTGCTGGCCAGCGATGACATCCGCCAGTGCCGTCCCCTGCCCGACTCCGCATTTCGGAACGAGCTGGAACAGAACAAGGATTTTCGTGGACCTCTCCTGCCGGATCGCAGGTGTCCTGTTTGATTACATGCACGCCCACACCACCATCCCCGGGGCAGACCTGGCAGTGGTGGATTTCACCCGGGATGGCGAGCCCTGGCTGGGGATCCTGAAACTGAACTACAAAAACGGCTACACCCATTACACGGAGGAGGTGGGCGGAGCCCCCGTCAACTCCATTATCCAGCAGCGGGCCTGCCTGCCCACCCAGAGCGGCAAGGTGGAGGAGGGTGCCCTTGTGGACCTGACCGATTACTCCATGCGTCTGCTGGAAAAGAAATTCGACATCGACGGCCACAAAGAGTTTTACCTTTCCACAGTGGTGTTCCAGTACACCCAGGCCGAGCCCGAAAAGAAAAAGCTGCAGGCCATCCAGGAAGCCGCTGCCCAGGCTGTGAAAGACAGCTATGCCGACGAGCCCCACGCCGAGGCACAGGTAGCCATGCTCATCGCCAATCAGGCCTCCGACAACGACAATAAAGTCACTGTGGAGCAGGTGCGCAGACAGCTGGCCGAGGACTACCCGCTGGCCGCCGTCCCCTTTGATGACTATGTGGAGAAAAGCGACGTGCTGGAACCTGCCATGCACGACCAGCCCGTGACGGTGACGCCTGCCCGCATCCGCCGGATGGAGAGCCGCAGCATCCACACTGCCAACGGCATTGAGGTCAAGATCCCTACCGAGATACTTTCCGAGGATTCGGCCGTGGAATTCCTCCACGATGCGGACGGCAGTGTCTCCCTCCTGATTAAAAATGTGATTTTGTAATTTTACCGCGCTCCCTCTTGCAATTTCAGTCTTTCTATGGTATACCCGTGTTGTATTCTTCGTAATGTTTTTGATTGTCTGGATTGCAAGGAGGATTCTTTATGGAGTTGGCACTTATCTGCGCCCAACAGGTCATTGTGCTGTTTCTGCTCATTGGGGTGGGCACGTTGGCTGTCAAAACGGGTGTCCTGAAGCTGGAACACAAACAGCCGCTGTCCAATCTGCTGGTCAACATCGTGGTCCCAGCCATGATCGTAAACTCCTATCAGATGGAGTTCAGCCTTGAAATCCTGCGCAACCTGCTGGCGGCGTTCGGCCTGAGCATCCTTACCATTGCACTGGGCACCGTGCTCACGCTGGCCCTCACCGCCCGCCGCAAGAACAGCCGGACCGCGATTTTCCGCTTCGCCAGCATCTTTTCCAATGCAGCTTACATGGGCTTCCCGCTCATCTCGGCCCTGTTCGGCTCGGAGGGCCTGCTCTACGCCAGCGCCTATGTCACGGTGTTCAATATCCTGCTCTGGACCATGGGCTACGGCATGGTCAGCGGCAGCTCTGACCCCAAAGCCGCGGTGAAGAGCCTGGCCCACACCCCGGCCATTTACGCTGTCCTGGTCGGCCTGGCCATTTACCTCCTGCAAATCCCCATCCCCGCCCTGCTGGCCCAGCCCATCTCCCTGCTGGGTGCCATGAACACCCCTCTTTCCATGCTCATCACCGGAATGCTGATCGCGGCGGGCGATTTAAAGAGCATCGTCTGCAGCCGCCCCATCTGGAAACTGGCCGCCGTGCGGATGCTGGTCATCCCGGCCTTCTGCCTTGGGGCCTTTGCTCTGCTGGGGCTGTTCCGCTTCGGGATGGCCGCACAGGTGGTGCTCCTGCTGGAGTGCTGCCCCGCCGCTGCCATCACCTCGGTGTTTGCGGTGCAGTTCGGCCACGATGAGCAGTTTTCCGCCGGGTGCGTTGTGCTCACCACCCTGCTCAGCATCCTCACTCTGCCGCTGTGCGCGCTGGTGCTCACGATGGCGTAAAACGAAAATGGTATCAAAAAAACGCTCCCGCAAAGGGTCTTGGCCCAATGCGGGAGCGTTTTGTCTTTTGATTTCCTTTATTGCGAATTCAGCTGCTCTTTGTGGTATTGCAGCGTGTAGAGCTGGTAATACCGCCCGTGCCGGGCCAGCAGCTCCTGGTGAGTGCCCTGCTCCAGAATTTTGCCGTGCGAGAGCACAATGATGTTGTCCGCGTGCTGAATGGTGGACAGGCGGTGAGCCACAATGAGCATAGTGCCCACCGAGCGCATCTTTTCCAGCGAATCCTGGATCAGCAGCTCGGTCTCGGTGTCGATGTTGGCGGTGGCCTCGTCCAGGATCATCACGCTGGGCTTGTGCAGGATGGTGCGGGCAAAGCTGAGCAGCTGGCGCTGGCCTGCCGAGAAGTTGTTGCCCCCTCCCGGACTTCCTCGTCCAGGCCGTGGTCCAGCTTGTTGATGAAGTGGTCCGCGTTGACATAGCGGCAGACCTCCATGATCTCCTCATCCGGGATGTTCTCCTCCCGCAGGACAATATTGGAGCGGATGGTACCTGAGAAGAGGAAAACATCCTGCAGCATCTGGCCGAAGTGTTTCCGCAGGCAGGAAATTTTGATCTTGCGGATGTCGATGCCGTCAATCAAAATCTCACCTCTCTGGAACTCATAGTTGCGGCAGATGAGGGAGAGAATCGTGCTCTTGCCGGAGCCCGTGGAGCCCACGAATGCCACGGTCTGGCGGGGGTTCACATGGAACGAAACGCCCTGCAGCACCCACTCGCCCGGAAGATAGCTGAACCAGACATCCTTGAATTCGATCTCGCCCTTGATGTCCTCCAGCTCGATGGCGTCCGGGGCATCCTGCATCTTGGGCTCAATGTCCATGATGGAGAAAACTTTCTCCGACGACGCAAAGGCCGACTGCAACCAGTTGAATTGCTCCGCCAGGTTCTGGATCGGCGTAAAGAACTTGGAGATGTACATGTAGAACGTGACGATGGTGCCGGACGAAATGCTCTGCCCCAGGAACGTGGCCCCCGTCAGGTGGCCCATGCCGCCCAGATAGAACAGGCAGAGAATGGAACTGATATAAAGCATATACACCAGCGGGCGGAACACGCCAAAAACGAAGATCTGCTCCTGGTTCGCCCGGGCCAGAGTCTGGCTCTTCTGGCGGAACTCGGTCATCTTCTCGTCTTCCCGGCCAAAGATCTGGGTCACTTTGATGCCAGAGAGGTTCTCGGAAAGATAGGTATTGATGTCGGTCGTGGCGTCTTTCACCTTGCGGTAAGCCCGGCGGGAGAACTTGCGGAAGATGACCGTGAAGATGACGATGAACGGCACAAAGCAGAGCACCATCAGGGTCAGCTCATAGTTGAGGCAGAGCATCGCCACCAGAATGCCCAGAATGACGAACGCGTTCTTGGTCAGGTTGACCAGCAAGTTTGTAAACATCATCGAGATGGCGTTGGTGTCGTTGGTCACGCGGGTGACCAGCTTGCCCACCGGGATCTCATTGAGCTGTTCGTGAGCCAGTGACTCGATGTGGGTAAACAGGTCTTCGCGCAGGTCGGAAATGATGCGCTGCCCCACTTTCTGGAGGATGACGGCCTGGAAATAGGTGCTCAGCATCGAGAAGACGAGCACGCCCGCATAGACCGCCACCGAGGCAAACAGATGGTCGAGGGTAAAGTCCCCTACCACCAGCTCTTCAATATAGCCCACGATGAGAGGAGACGCGATATCGTAACTGATGGAGAAGAGGACCAGAAAGCCCACAATGATGAATTTTCCGCCATAGGGCTTGGCGTACTGGACCAGACGGCGGACGATCTCGCCATCGGCCATATTCCGTTCAAAGCCCATGGATCCTTTTTTTTGTCCTTGACGGAGGCGTAGGCAAACACCAGCAGGGCCGTGACCACACCAATAACGGCTCCCACCAGCAGAAGCGGATTCACATTAGCCATTGCTGTCACCTCCTACCTCATCTTCCAGCCGCTGGAGGTCCACCATCCGGCGATACTCGGGGCAGGAAGCATACAGGCTGTCGTGGGGACCCACGGCCTCCACCCGGCCATCCTCAAGGAAGATGATCTTGTCCAGCCCCTCCACCGTGGAAATGCGGTGGGCAATGAGGAGGGTGGTCTTCCCTGCCCGGCTGGCCTTGAGGTTGTCCAGAATGATCTTCTCGGTGCGGGTGTCCACGGCCGAGACGGAATCGTCCAGAATCAGGATGGGCGCGTTCTTGAGCAGGGCGCGGGCAATGGAGATGCGCTGCTTCTGGCCGCCGGAAACGGTCACGCCGCGCTCGCCCAGCACGGTCTCATAACCGTCTTTAAAGTCCACGATGTTGTCACGGACGTCCGCCAGCGCGGCAGCACGGTCAATGTCCTCCCGGGTAGCGTCATCCACACCGAACCCGATGTTATGGGCGATGGTGTCCGAGAAGAGGAAGTTGTCCTGCGGGACATAGGCGCAGGCGTTGCGCACCGAGTGGATGGAAACGGTGTTGACGTCTTTGCCATCCACAAACAGGGTGCCGTCCGGCACGTTGTAGGTGCGGAGCAGCAGGTCTACCAGAGCGGTCTTGCCCGCGCCCGTCTTGCCCACGATGCCCACTCTCTCGCCGGGCTGGATCGTGAAACTGATGTTTTTGAGCACATCGAACTCGCCGTCCGGGTAGCGGAACGTCAGGTCCCGGAATTCCACGCCGCCCTGCACATTGGCCAGATCCGGCACACCGGGACGGTCAGCCACATCAATGGGGGCATCCAGCAGCTCGGTGATGCGGTTGAGGGACGCCTTGCCACGGGAGGATTTTTTCAATAAGCATGGCCACGGCCATGATGGGCCAGACGATGGCCTCAAAGTAACCGATGTACTCCACCAGCTGGCCCGCGTTGAACTGCCCGACGTAGACAAGATAGCCGCCAAAACCCAGGATCACGCAGATGACCGACTCCACAAACAGGGTGACCATGATCTCCAGCAGCACCGAGATGCGGGTATACTCCACGTTGATCTTCTCGTTTTCCTTGTTGAGCTTCCGGAACGCGATCAGCTCTTTCAGTTCCTTGACAAAGGCCTTGATGACCGCAATGCCGGAGAAATTCTCCTGCGCGAAGTCTGAGAGGTCGGAGAAAGCCTGCTGGCGCTTCTCCCAGGTCTTGGTCATCGTCTTGCCCATCACGGTGCCAATGGCCAGCATCAGCAGCGCCGGGATCAGGGCCAGCAGCGTGAGCTGGTGATCCATGTTCCACATTTTATAAAGGGCCAGCAGGCCAAGGGTCAGGGCGTCAAAAAACATGAGCACGCCATCGCCAAAGCACTCCTGGATGGTATCCAGGTCGTTGGTGTACAGGCTCATCAGGTTGCCCACCTTGTTGACCTGATAATATTGCTGGGAGAGCTGGCGGCTGTGGTCAAACATCCGCTCCCGCAGGTCTGCCGTGACCCGCACGGCACTGCCAAAGAAGCAGACGCGCCACAAAAAGCGGCCCAGCACCATCAATATAATAATGTAGATCATCGGCAGGCAGATGTGCTGGAACAGCACCTCTTTGCCAAAAGCCACAGTCTGCCCGTCCACGACCACCTGCCCCAGGTTGACCCCATTGATCACCAGCCGGTAAAGCCGGGGGATCAAAAGCTGGATGTAGTCCACCGTCAGCAGTGCCGCCAGGCCCAGCAGAAGCACCGGAGCATTCTTGAGGTAGTAGCGGTTGATGTACTTGCCAAAGATCACTGCAACGTTTCCCTCCTTTTTCTATCCATCCGCAAAAACGCGCACAAAGGCGAGCCGCCCTGCCCGCAAGGCAGGCCCGGCTCGCCCTATATGCTTTTCAAAACCGAACGATACCAGTATAAGGGCATTCGCAGATTCTGTCAACATCTGCAAACTTTCCCACTCCGAGAATCAAACAAAAAAGCCATCATCTTTGCAATACGCATTGATGATGGCTTCGTGTTGGAGCGGCCGACGAGGCTCGAACTCGCTACCTCCACCTTGGCAAGGTGGCGCTCTACCAGATGAGCTACGGCCGCATAATGGTGCCTCCGATCGGAATCGAACCAATGACACGGGGATTTTCAGTCCCCTGCTCTACCGACTGAGCTACAGAGGCAAATAAAAGCGACCCGGATCGGGCTCGAACCGACGACCCCCAGCGTGACAGGCTGGTGCTCTAACCAACTGAGCACCGGGCCACATGGTGGAAGTTAACGGGCTCGAACCGCTGACCCTCTGCTTGTAAGGCAGATGCTCTCCCAGCTGAGCTAAACTTCCACAATAATGGAGCGGCCGACGAGGCTCGAACTCGCTACCTCCACCTTGGCAAGGTGGCGCTCTACCAGATGAGCTACGGCCGCATACTCCATGTGGCGTCCCGGGGTGTTGTTCCCGGCGACGTCGATTATTATACCGCACCCTGGGGCCATTGTCAACCACAAATTTGCATTTTTTTCAATTTTTTTGTTTGATCAAGTTTGCCGCCGCTGACACGAAGAGAATTTAATTGCAATTCCATCCTAAAACCGTTATAATTATTTTGTCAAATTGTTGCCTGGAAAGGATTCCGCGTCTGTAGCCTGCCGTGCGGGCAGGGCAGACGCGTTTTCATGCACTGAGATCTTGCCAGAAAAAAGGAGCAAACGCAATGTATAAGATCACTGAGAAAGTCGCGCTGAACCCCACCGTGACAAAGATGGTCATTGAAGCCCCGCTCATTGCCAAAAAAAAGCAAAGCCGGGCCAGTTTATCATTGTGCGCCCGTTTGAGGACAGCGAGCGCATCCCCTGACCGTGGCCGGTTATGACCGCGAGGCAGGCACTGTGGATATCATTTTCCAGATCGTGGGCGGCACCACCATGGAGCTGAACAGCCTCAAGGTGGGCGAGAGCGTCCACGATTTTGTGGGCCCCCTGGGCCGCGCCACAGAGGTGGAGGGCCTGAAAAAGGTCTGCGTGGTCGGCGGCGGCGTGGGCTGCGCCATCGCTCTGCCCATCGCCCGTGAGCTGCACGAACAGGGCTGCGTGGTGCACAGCGTGGTCGGTTTCCGCAGCAAAGACCTGCTCATCCTCGAGGACGAGTTCAAGGCCTGCAGCGACGAGCTGCGTGTGATGACCGACGACGGCAGCTACGGCACCAAGGGTGTGGTCACTGCTGCCCTGGACGAGCTGGTGGCCGCCGGCAACCAGTACGATCTGGTCATCACCATCGGCCCGCTCATCATGATGAAGTTTGTGGTCAAAACCTGCCAGAAGCATGGCCTGAAGAGCATCGTCTCCATGAACCCCATTATGATCGACGGCACCGGCATGTGCGGCGGCTGCCGCCTGACCGTGGGCGGCCAGACCAAGTTTGCCTGCGTGGACGGCCCCGACTTTGACGGCGACCTCGTGGATTTTGACGAGGCAATGGCCCGCGGCACCATGTACCACCCCTTTGAGGCCCGCGCCCGCGAAGCAGCCTGCAATCTGCTGAATCAGGAGGTAAAATAAGATGGCTTTCAATATGGACCCGAAGAAATGCCCCATGCCCACCCAGGACCCCAACGTCCGCAACAAGAACTTTGAGGAAGTGGCACTGGGCTACACCGCTGAGATGGCTGTCAACGAGGCCAAGCGCTGCGTCCACTGCAAAAACAAACCCTGCCAGACGGGCTGCCCCGTCGGCATTGATATCCCGGAATTCATCGGCCATGTGGCAGAGGGCGATTTTGAGGCCGCTTATCAGGTCATCAACCGCTCCTCTTCCCTGCCTGCCGTCTGCGGCCGTGTCTGCCCGCAGGAGAGCCAGTGCGAGGGCAAGTGCACCCGCGGCATCAAGAACGAGCCCGTCGGCATCGGCCGTCTGGAGCGCTTTGTGGCCGACTGGCACCGCGAGAATGTCCACACCGCTCCCATCGTTCCCGCGTCCAACGGCCACAAAGTCGCCATCATCGGTGCCGGTCCTGCCGGCCTGACCGCTGCAGGCGATCTGGCCAAGCTGGGCTATAAAGTCACCGTGTACGAGGCCCTGCATGTGGCCGGCGGCGTGCTGATGTACGGCATCCCCTGAGTTCCGTCTGCCCAAGGCCATTGTCCAGCAGGAGATCGACGGCCTGAAGAAGATGGGCGTGGATTTTGAGTGCAACATGGTCATCGGCAAGGTGCTCACCATCGACGAGCTGATGGGCGAGTACGGCTATGAGGCCGTTTTTGTAGGCTCCGGTGCCGGCCTGCCCCGCTTTATGGGCATCCCCGGCGAGAGCCTCAAAGGCGTGTACTCCGCCAACGAGTTCCTCACCCGTTCCAACCTGATGAAAGCCTACCTGCCCACCAGCAAGACCCCCATCCGCACCGGCAAGAAAGTGGCTGTTGTGGGCGGCGGCAATGTGGCCATGGACGCTGCCCGCAGCGCCCTGCGCCTGGGTGCTGAGACGGTCTACATCGTCTACCGCCGCGGCATGGCCGAGCTGCCCGCCCGCAAGGAGGAAGTTGAGCACGCCGAGGAGGAGGGCATCATCTTCAAAACCCTTTGCAACCCTGTGGAGATCCTGCCTGATGAGAGCGGTTTCGTCAAGGCCATTACCTGCATCGAGATGGAACTGGGTGAGCCGGATGCTTCCGGCCGCCGCCGCCCCATTGAGAAAAAAGGGCAGCGAGTTCACCATGGATGTGGACACTGTCATCATGAGCCTGGGCACCAGCCCCAACCCGCTCATCCGCTCCACCACCCCGGGCCTGGAGACCAACAAGCATGGCTGCATCGTCACCGAGGGCGATGAGGGCAAGACCAGCCGCGAGGGTGTGTACGCTGGCGGTGACGCCGTGACCGGCGCCGCTACCGTCATCAAGGCCATGGGTGCCGGCAAGGCCGCCGCCAAGGCCATCGACGAGTACATCCAGAGCAAGTAATCCGTAATTTCTCTGTAAAAACAGCACCCTGAGACGCTGCAAAGAGCGTTCAGGGTGCTGTTTTGCTTTGATTCTGGTTCGGTCTGCACTTTACTTAGACAAAATCCTCCCGCATAGGGGTAAAGATGTCCAGCAGGATACCGGCCTCGGTGCAGACACAGCCGTGCTCCACGCCGTCCTCTTTCAGGATGGTATCCCCTGCCCGGACGGTATGGGTCTCGCCGTCCACGGTAAATTCAAACGCGCCCGACACCACATAGGTGATCTGGGTGTGCGGGGGTGGTGATGTAAAGCACCCACGGCTCCTTTTTCAAAGGTGTTCTCCACGCACATCAGGCCGTCGGTATAAGCCAGCACCCGGCGGGTGACGCCCGCCCCGGCGGGCTGCGGCAAAACCTCAGCATGGTAGACCCAGCGCTGTTTCTTTTCAGGCAGATTCATATTCATTTCCTCGTTTTCTGCCGCAATGGCGGCGTTTTTCGTGTTCAGAAACCCATGGAATCTCTGTGACCATTATACTGTATTTTCTTCCCAGACGCAACCGCGGCATAGATACACTGGTGGAAAGTCTGAATCTTTACTCCTGCCTTTCTCCCACATCTCGGAAGAGCTGCTGGTAAAAAAGTCTGGCAGATTTTCCTCTCTTTTTATCCCAATCGTTCTGCATTGCTTTCATAAAATCCTCTTTCTGAAAAAAGCTCTTGACAGCGGAAACATTTTTGATTATAGTAGAACTAACGAATATTAGTTAGCGAAGGGCAAAGAAAAATGGAAGATACCAAGCAGCGCATTCTGGAAAAATCTCTGGAACTGTTTTCGACCAAAGGGTATGATGCCGTCAGTGTTGGCGAAATTGCAAAGGCGGTCGGCATCAAGGCACCCTCGCTGTACAATCATTTCCCAAGTAAACAGGCCATTTTTGATGCGATTTTGGAGACAACTTCGGCGCACTACCAAAAAGACACCGCTGAGATTTCAGTCCATGTACAGGATTCCCAAAAAGGATATCCCGGTTTTCTCCCACATCTCAGAGGAGCTGCTGGTTGAAAAAGTCCGACAGATCTTCCTTTATTCGCTGCACGATAAAACCATCAGCCAGTTCCGCCGGATGATGACGCTGGAGCAGTTCCGTTCCCCCAAATTTGCCGAACTGCTTTCCAAACGCTATGTAGATTGGATGATCTCCTACCATGCAGGCATCTTCCGTGCGCTGGTTGCCAACGGCGAACTGCGAAACGAAGACCCGGATACGCTGGCATGGATGTATGTTTCCCCATCATCGTCCTGCTGAGCATCTGCGACCGCAAGCCGGAACGGGAAGCTGAAAGCCTTGAAAAGTTGGATGCCCATGTAAAGCTGTTCTTCCGGACCTTTAACCTTGAGCACAACGAAAAATGAATCTATCTTTGAATTTTATTTTGTAAGGAGAATTTTTTGAAACATACAACATTTGCACTGGGACTTGTGGGCTGACCGGGAGGTCCGGCAAATACCACAAGCCACTCCTCCCGAAGACGAACAGACACAGCTCTTCAGGAGGACGATACCATGAATCGGGAAAATAAACGCAAAACATTTGAAAAAGGTTACTATAAGACCCACGCCTGCAACGATGCCTTCACCTGCAAAGTCTGCGGGCGGGTATGCACCCCGCAGAACGCGGGCAGCGACCACCGCAACCACTGCCCGAACTGCCTTTCGAGCCTGCATGTGGACGAGGAACCCGGCGACCGCGCCTCCGACTGCGGCGGCGTGATGGAACCCATTGCCGTCTGGGTCCGCAAGGGCGGCGAGTGGGCCATCATCCACCGCTGCCAGCGCTGCGGCAAGCTCAGCTCCAACCGGGTGGCGGCAGACGACAACCCCATGAAGCTCATGAGCATTGCCATGAAGCCCCTGTGCTCTCCGCCGTTCCCGCTGGACTATCTTGAGGAAATGACCGCCTTGATGGGCGGCGATGGACGGATGCGGTAAGCCGCAGCCAAAAGCGAAAAAGGTCGCTGTGTCGGAGAAGCACTCTGCGACACAGCGGCTTTTTGCAACTTAAGAGGAACTGCAAAAAAGGACTTAGGAGGAACCGCAAGATGGACTATATCAGAGTTACCAAAGAAAACATCGACAAGGAGCACATCTGCTGCGCCATGTCCGGCAAACAGAGCCTTGCCAAGAAAGAATGGCTTAAGCAGCGCTTTGAGGAGGGGCTTGTCTTTTACCGCAGTGCAGAGCGAGGCAAATGCTTTATCGAGTATATCCCGGCAGAAAACGCATGGGTGCCCATTGAAGCGGCAGGCTGGCTTTATATCAACTGCCTGTGGGTCTCCGGCTCCCTGAAAGGTCACGGCTATTCCAGCGAACTGCTGGAAGAATGCCTTCGGGATGCCAAGGCGCAGGGCAAAAACGGCGTTTGTATTCTGTGTGCCGAGGGGCGCAAACGGGAGTTTCTCGCCGACCCAAAGTTTTTTGACCCATAAGGGCTTCAAGGTTTCGGACATCTCCGATTGCGGGATCAACCTCATGTATCTGCCCCTTGCGGAGAGCTCCCAACCGCCAAAATTCAAGGCCTGCGCCAAGCACCCCAAGGTGGAGGAAAATGGCTTTGTCCTCTACTATACTGACCAGTGCCCCTACACCTATTATTGGGTGCCAAAGGTGCAGCAGGCTGCAAAGGAACATGGAATCCCGTTCAAAACCATCCACATCACAGAGAAAGAGACGGCACAAAATGTGCCCGCACCGGTCACAACATACGCATTGTTCCGGGATGGGAAGTTTGTGACCCAGAGCATCCAGTCGGACAAGAAATTTTTGAAATTGGCAGGCGCAGCGGATTGAACGATTCAGGAGGAAAAATGAAATACGATCAAACGATTATCACTCCAAAAGGGCTAACAGTCCACATCCGAAACGGCGTGGCATCTGATGGAAGCACCGTGCTTGAAAACTTTAATCTGACACACGCAGAAACAGATTATCTGCTGAGTTATCCCGACGAAAATCACTTTGATTCGGAACAGGAAAGCCGTTACTTGGAAAGAAAGGCAGCCAGCCCGAATGAAATTGAGCTGATTGCGCTTCGTGAACGGTAAAGTGGCAGGAACTGCCGGAATTGATGCAATCGGAGCGCATTATAAAGTGGCACATCGTGCCGAATTCGGCATCAGTATCCTAAAAGACTATTGGGGACTGGGGATCGGGCGAGCCTTGATGGAAGCCTGTATCCAATGCGCCAGAACCGCGGGATATGCTCAGTTGGAGCTGGATGTGGTGGCAGAAAACGCAAGAGCGATTTCCATGTATCAGACGGCAGGATTTGTAGAATATGGCAGAAACCCCAAAGGCTTTCGCTCTCGGAACGCTGGATTTCAAGAACTGATTTCCATGCGGCTGGAATTGTAAATTTTATCATCGCTCAAGACGCCAGGCGCTGCATTGAAAATGCTTATCCTCTCCCCAGCGCACTTTGGGATGGAAAAGAGAATCCCCACTCTTACACCGACATCCCAAACCCATGGGGCCGTCTGCGTTGGTGCCGCTATGGTCTTGACCTGCTGCAAAAAAGAGGTCGCTGCCATGGTGGGTATGGAGGAATGGCTCTACCGGGATCTGGAAAGCGGCGCATTTCACCGCAGCTTCACACCGGAGCTTGCGGACAAGCTCGCCACCCTTTACGGCATCCCGGTGGAGGACATTCTGGACAACTACACCCTGTTTCTGCACCGGGGCGGCGGAGACTTCCTCCGCAGATACCGGGTGGATCTCAGATTTTAGCGGATGGTTCTGCGGAGCCATCCGTTTTTTCTTGCTCTGATCGCATTTTTTCTGTTTTCTCTTGACGATGCCCCGCTAATGGAGTAGGATGGTGCTGCAAAAACGAATTGCAAAAAAGAGGAGTTCTAAATGCAAATCAGCCTTTTTATTGATGCAGCAGATCGCGCAGCTATTTCTGATTCTGCTGATGGGATATGCCGTTGTAAAAACCGGCCTGTTGAAGGCATCGGACAGTAAGGTGCTGTCTGTGGTCTTTGTCTATCTGGTCATGCCCTGTGTCGTTCTGAACGCCTTTCAGATCAAGGATACTCCGGAGATCCGCACCGGGTTGCTTTATTCCATGGGCATCGCCGTTGGAATGCACGTTGTATTTCTGCTTCTGAATGCGCTGTTCCGCAAAGCTCTCAAGCTGGACGCCGTGGAGCAGGTCAATATCATTTACAGCAATGCCGCCGCGCTGGTCATCCCCCTCATGCAAGCCCCGCTGGGGGAGGAATATGTTGTCTACTCCTGCGCCTTTGTCATTGTACAGCTGGTGCTGCTCTGGACCCATGCCAGTGCCTGCCTGCAGGCGTCTGCCCGGCTGGAATGGCCCAAGCTCCTTACCAATGTCAACCTGATCGCCATTGCAGCCGGTGCGCTGCTGTACCTGCTGCACATCTCGCTGCCTGCCCCGATCACCAGCACACTGAGCAGTGTCGGCAATATGATCGGCCCCATGGGAATGCTGCTGGCAGGCATGGCCATTGCGGAAGTCCCCCTGAAAAAGGTTTTCTGCACCCCGCGCAACTATCTGCCGGTATTTCTGCGTCTGCTGGGTGTTCCGCTGGTCATCGTTCTGCTGCTTTGGGCAGTTCACGCATCCCTTTGGATTCCGGACGGCAAGCCCATCCTGATGACGGTCTACCTTTCTGCCATTACCCCCGCCTGTGCAACAGTCACCTCCATGGCTCAGCTCTATGACCGCGATGCTTCTCATTCCGGTGCGATCTATGTCCTGAGCACGCTGCTTTCCATCCTGACCATGCCGCTGATGATAGGGTTGTTTGAGCTGCTGCTCTGAAATACAAAAAAGGCCGTCCGGCACCGCAGCAGGGCTGCCTTTACAACTACAAGGATGTGTCTCTATGAAACTCAAACAATTCATTCAGCAGGAAACGGTCCTCACCGCAGCCGCTGTGCTGGCCGTTGTCTCCGCTTTCTTTGTTCCGCCGGATGTGCAGTATCTCGGCTACATCGACCTGCGCACGCTGGCGATCCTGTTTTCCCTGATGACGGTCATGGCCGGACTGCGGCGGCAGGGCTTTTTGATGGACTGGGCCGGGCATTGCTGTCCCGTACCCACAGCACCTTTCAGCTGACGCTGGTACTGGTCGGGTTGTGCTTTTTCGGAAGCATGTTCATCACCAACGATGTTTCCCTGCTGACTTTCGTTCCCTTTACGTTCGTGGTCCTGAGCCGTCTGGGAGCGGATGTCCGCCGCTCTCTTCTGATTCCGGTGGTCTGTATGCAGACCATTGCGGCAAACCTTGGCAGTATGCTGACCCCCATCGGCAACCCACAGAACCTCTATCTTTACGGAAAAAGCGGCATGAGCATCGGGGGATTTGTGCTTCTTATGCTGCCCTACACCCTGGTCTCTCTGCTCCTGCTGCTGGCTTGGGCAGCGCTGGTCTGCCGGAAAGCCTCTGCCGCCCTCTCCGTGGATGAGCTTGTTTCTTCCTCTGCATCTCAGGGAGATCAGAAGATCATCCTGCTGTATCTGGTGTTGTTTGCCGTCTGCCTACTGTCCGTGATCCGGGTGTTGCCCTATGGCATCGCCTTTGCCGCTGTGCTCGTCTGCGCCCTTTTTGCAGACCCGCACACCTTACGGGCAGTGGACTATTCCCTGCTTTTGACCTTTGTGGCTTTTTTTTCATCTTCATTGGCAATCTGGGCCGTATTCCCGCTTTTTCCGGCTGGCTGCAGGAGTTTCTGACCGGCCGGGAAGTTCTGGTGGCGGTTCTTGCTTCGCAGGTCACCAGTAATGTTCCCGCCGCCCTGCTGCTGTCCGGGTTCACGGCGGAGACACAAGCCCTCATCATCGGCACCAATCTGGGAGGTCTTGGCACTTTGATCGCATCCATGGCCAGTCTTATTTCCTACCGGCAGATCGCACGGGAGCTGCCACAGGGGAAGAAGCAGTATTTCGGGCTATTCACCCTGTCCAACCTGATTTTCCTTGCGATTCTGCTGGGCGTGTGGTTCTTGCTCCGCTGAGCGTGGCATTATGGCAGCTCGATGAACGTCTATTTTCCTGCTGCCCGGCAAACGCCTTTGGTTTCGCACTGAGGTTTATGAAGCAAAAAGGGTGTACTGCCGCATGGCGACCTCCAGTGCACCGAACCGCTGCATCAGGCTGCGGGAATTTCCTTTCGGCGTGTTTTTCTATCCTACCGCAGAGCCGCCAAAAACGCAACGTATTTTTTCTTTGAAATACCAAACGAACATTGCCGGCATATCCAAGATACGTTTTACCCGCCCTGCAATTTCCTATAATAGCACCGCAGTCTTGAAACGGCTGCAACATTCCCATATCAAACAAAGGAGGCTTTCCGGTATGGGACAACGGCAAAGTGAGATCATCAAAAATCACATGGAAGTCTACTGGCACGACTATGCTTCGGCCAGCAAGGGCGTCCCCATTACCGAGGCGGGGCTTGTGGAAAAAGCTTCCGTCATTGGACGCACCGGGCTGATGCTGCTGGAATGCGGCACCGGTGCATGGCGTGTGCGCAGCTCCATGAACACCCTGTCCCGGGAGCTGGGCGTCACCACCACGGCAGACATCGGGCTGCTGTCCATCGAGTTCACCTGCTTTGACGGCGACCAATGTTATACCCAGTCACTCTGTCTGACAAATACGGGCGTGAATACCTCCCGGCTGAACCGGCTGGAGCATTTCGTCAACGACTTCGACCGGGAAGGAAAATTTATGACCGGCGAAGAACTGCACAGCCACCTTGATGAGATCGAGCGCATCCACGGCTTGTATTCGCCCATCGCACTGGGCTTTGCAGCTGCACTGGCCTGTGGCTGCTTCACCTTTCTGCTTGGCGGCGGCATTGTGGAAATGCTGTGTGCTTTCTGCGGTGCAGGCATCGGCAACTTTGTACGGTGCAAGCTGACAAAGCACCATTTCACCCTGTTTCTGGGCATTACGGCGTCGGTCTGTTCAGCAAGCCTCGTGTATGCCATCCTGCTGAAGCTGGCAGAGGTGCTGTTTGCCGTATCGGTGCAGCACGAGGCGGGGGTATATCTGCTCCATGCTCTTCATCATTCCGGGCTTTCCGTTCATTACCAGCGGCATCGACCTTGCCAAGCTGGATATGCGCTCCGGGCTGGAACGTTTGGCCTACGCCGTCCTCATCATTCTGGTGGCAACCATGACGGCTTGGATCATGGCACTGCTGCTGCATTTGCAGCCGGTGCAGTTCCTGCCCTGAGCCTGACACTCCCGGAAGAGATCGTGTTCCGGCTGCTGGCAAGTTTTGGCGGTGTGTTCGGCTTTTTTCGCTCATGTTCAACAGTCCCCGGAACCTGGCAGTCTGCGCCGCCCTTATCGGTGCGGTAACGAACACGTTCCGGCTGGAGCTGGTGAGCCTTGCGGGCTTTCCGCCCGCTATTGCAGCGTTTCTGGGCGCACTGCTGTCCGGATTGCTGGCCTCCTGCCTGAAGAGCGCCGTCGGTTATCCCCGCATCTCCGTCACCGTGCCGTCCATCGTTATCATGGTACCGGGACTGTATTTCTACCGTGCCATCTATAATTTGGGCATCCTGTCTCTGATGGACTCCGCCACATGGTTTGCAAATGCCATTCTCATCATCGTGGCACTGCCGTTAGGGCTGATCTTCGCCCGTATTGTCACTGACAAGACTTTCCGTTACTGCACCTGATGTGCAGCATTTCCATTCTCCCTTATAAGGCAAAACGCAGCGAATCATTTAACGGTTCGCTGCGTTTTGTTTTGCTGTGATGCACTTATAAAGGGAGTTCGTTTACAGGGCGTTTACTCGCCGTAAACGATCTTGGTAGCAGTTTCCACATGGCGCTCCAGCCGGTCGGCAAAGTGTTCCAGCGGCAGAAAAACGCCAAGTTCATCGTAGCGGGTTCCTCCGTCCTTGAGCGTATCCTGTCCATAGTAGACCACGGAACGGGGCAGTGCGTGCTGCAGCTTCATCTGGATATCCCAGACGGTGGAGTAGGCCTCCGCTTCCGTTACCTTTCTGCTTCACGGTGTCCGGCAGTTCGTAGATCAGCAGCAGCCCCAAATGCTGGTTGTAGTGGTACTCCACCACATCCATCGAGCCTTCATCGTAGCCGTGATACTTGCAGTAGCCGCTGGCAAGGTACATTTTTACCTTTTCCTGCTTCTGGAACACCCGGGTGAACCGGTCGTATACTTTGCTGCTCACGGTAACTTTGTTGTTCGGCAAAAGAACGCCGGCATCATCCGTCAGGATCACCGGGTTCGGCTGACCATCGGCGTTGAATTTGAACGGGATCAGGGCAGCGTTCCGTAGCAGGTCAAACATACTGTGCTGGCAGATCGCCATCAGAAAGGCAGACAGATCCTTGTTCTCGTAGGCATTGAACAGCGCCGCGGCAAACTGCTGTGCACTCACGGCCGGCGCATCCAGTACGTCTGCCATGTCCAGCGAGTCGTTGAAAGTATCCATCAGGCGGTGGCAGGCTTCTGGATTTTTCAGGATCTCCCCGAACAGCGCCTCTGCCTTTTTCTTCTCTTGGAAATATCGTTGCCATCAAAAAGACCCTCTTTCTGTTTATTTCCAACTACTATTATAGATTCATCATGCCCCGCTGTGAAATACTGCTTTCATATTGCTGCTATATACAGAACACTGTTCCACGAGTAGGGGCTGCGGTCGGCGGCTTTTGAAAGGAACCGGCAAACAGCGCCCACATTCCCATGGGCATTCCGGCATACTTCATTGTCTGCCTCCAAACCCGATCTTCACGATCTGCATTTTCATTCCGTTGTCCCCGACCTTTGCAAGAAACCGGAAAAAGCCGCTGACAGAAGGATCTTTCAAATCGTTGTACCCCAGCATATAGCCCCGGCTGGACACCTGCAAACGGCTGTCCCATGGGGAAAGCTCGCTTTTCGCATCCGAAACCGCGAAATATGCTCCCACATCCTTGATTTTCGCCGTCCTGAGCCATGTCTTGGCGATCATCTTCACCGCCGTACGGTTGGCGGCATCAAACACCAGCACCCCGCCGGGAAAAGCATCTGCCATCCCCTGCACCAGCGCCTTGACCTGCTGGGTCAGGAAGTAATAGAACACCCCGGAGGCAAAAAACACCGCCCCGCCGGTGGCATCGATACGGTCAAACCATGCGGGGTCTTTCAGGTCGCAGGGGATGTTTTGCTCCCGCTCCCCGGCAGGCAGCAGCTGCTGCCGCAAGGCAATGACATCCGGGAAATCCAGATTGTAGATCTTGCATCTGCCGTTGTCGCAGGCTCTGCCGGTGTTATCCAGCCCACAGCCCAGGTTGACTACCGCCGCACAGGGGTGGTTTTTCAGGTACGCCTGCACCTCAAAGGCAAGGTCATTCTGCCGCATGGCGACCTCCAGCGCACCGAAACGCTGCATCAGGCTGCGGGAATTTTTCTCTGCCTCTGAAAAGTCGTAGTCGATCTCGATCAGCAAACGCACCGCCGTTTCGTCCCGGTAAAGGTTCGGGTACAGCTCTGTGCACAGCTTCCGGGAATACAGTGGGAGGATCAGCGTCTCCTGTACGGTGTTTTTCTCGATTTTGTATTTCATAGGTTCCTCCCTGTTCTCCTTATTCTGCTTTCCGGCAGCAAACCATGCCATGTTCTTCACGGTTCCCAGTGTTACGGTTGCACTACTTCACCGCTTTTGCGCCGTAACGCAAAGCCAGCCCCTTTTATTTTTGTGGCTTTGGATCTGACAAAATCCTGCTTTTTCCAGATACTCTTTCAGTGCAGTATCCGTATAGATGGTCATCCATTGATAATTTGTGTCCATCTGTCGTCTTTTGTTGTTTCGCCGTTCGCTTCGTTACAGATGAAAAAAGATTCCGCCGGGCTTCAGCACTCGATAAACCTCTCTGAAGTTCTGCGCAAGTTCCGGCCAGAAATAGACCGTTTCAAAGGCAGTCACCACATCAAACCGCTCCGCCTCAAACGGCAGCTCTGTCACACTTGCCTGTTGCACGGTACACCGTCCTGCCGCAATGGCTCTGGCATTGACTTTTTTCGCGCTTTTTCTACGCTGACGGCTGAGTAGTCGAGGCCCTGCACCTTGCCGTTGGGGCACAGTTTCAACATCGTTTTCATGTTCGCCCCACCGCCGCAACCGCAGTCCAGCACCATGGCATCCGGGGCAGGCTGTAAAAAGTGCAGCCCCCATTCTGCCATTGCGCTGTGTCCAAAGTTCATCATAGCAACCATGATCTTCCCGCCAAGGCCTACGGGCTTTCGGGTGTTTTCAAAAAGGACATAATGCCCTTACCGTTCACAATGCAATGCTTTTTACCAGATGCGCCCACTGCTCCGGGTGGCAGGCCAGCAATTTCTCGCGCTTCAAGTTAGACTAAGCTAACTTTCTGTTCTATAAAAAGCCGCTTCTCAGCGGTCCTTCTGCCAAAAAAATAATACGCCCTGCCGTCTCATCTGTCAAGGAGTTTAGGCATTTTCGGAGATTTTGAAAGAAATTTCGTTGTTGGAGTCTCCCCCGCGACATAAAAAGTGCAGATCGTTTCCTGCACCGAAAAGTTCACCTCTGCAAACTTGCCGGTTTCTGCTTGACAACGCCCTGTAGGAGTGCTATTTTTACTTTGCGAATTTGTTTTGCCTAACTATCTGAGGGGTTTTGACCCTGTATTTTTTGCATCAATTGTTAGGTAAAGCTAACTGTTATTTTTCAAAACTGAGATAGAGGTGTGTTATCATGAGATTGAAAAAAGTATTTGCAGGTGCACTTGCGGCCGCTATGCTGGTATGCGCTGTGGCAGTCCCGGCCTTTGCTGCGGAAGAGGTGGCACAGGAAAACGGCCTGACCTCCAGCTATGTCCAGATGAACATCCCCTACGCCGACTTCTACAAGGCTGCCGGTGTGGACAACGCATCTGAGATCGACGCTGTGACCAGCGCCACCAAGAACAAGCCCCGTGCGGGCAACCTTGCCGCCGGTTCCTACCATGTCAACGCAGATGGCACCGACATCACCGGCGTTTCCTTCCCGGTCAAGGTGCTGACCCCGTGGGCGCTGAAGAACGCAAAGCAGGTCACCGATGCCGACAGCTACGACATTACCGTTACCCTGAAGGGCAAGGAATCCACCACCACCTACACCGGCGCAGATGCCTTGTTTGAGAACGAGAGCTACGCTTACTACAAGCTCAGTGAGACCCCTGCCTACTACATCACCGCATGGTATAACCTGCTGAGCGGCAAGTGGGAGTTTGGCAAGGTCCACGCCACCGAGACCACCGTAGAGGGCACCACTGTGGAGCTGAATACCAACGGTCACCACGCCACCTACGAGATGAAGCTCTCCGGTTTTGATCTGGACTACAAGGCCAACAAGGTCTACGGCGTAGTTCTGACCACCGCCGATGGCAGTGAGTACGGCCTGCATCATGTGACCAACATCTGGCATGGTACCAAGCTGGGCTTCAATGCCGATGATCCTTACTTTGCATCCATCATCGGCAAGACGATTACTCAGATCACCTTCTACGCCGCCGACGGCGTGTATGTCCTGCCGGTCAATGTGGCGCTGTGAATACACGGGAAACTGCCTAATTGATTGTAAAATATAGCACAAAACGGCAAGGTCGCTTGGCATCAGGCGGCCTTGCTTTTCCGTGTCAGGAGGAGTTGGAATGAACAAAAAACGATGCCATACCCTGCTGCCGCTGGTGCAACTGCTCCCGACTGTGGCGATAGCGGCAGCTGTACTTTTTGCCCTGCCCCGCACCGTTCCGGTGCTGGCCGCCGTGCCGGAAAAGCTGACAACCGTGGTGGAGCAGTCTGTGGAAGCCGCTTCCTCCGAAGCGGAGGAAGAAACCCTGCCCAAGCTGCCCTATGCCGACGGCGTTTACGTCGGCTCTTCCCGGGGCTACGGCGGTGCCGTCCGAGTACAGGTCACCATGGAAAACGGCAGCATCACGGAGGTGGAGATCTTGGACGCATCCCACGAGACCAAGCAGTTTCTGCGGCGTGCCAAGCGGCTTTTGACCACCGTGGTGGAGACTCAGAGCTGGGAGGTGGATGCCGTTTCCGAGGCCACCTATACCAGCCGGGGCATTCTGGGCGCAGTGCAGAACGCCCTGACCGGCGAGGTAGTCAACAATCCCCTGCCGCCCCAGCCAAAGCCCGCTGCAACGCTTGTGGTGGAGGAATTTACGGCTCCCTCCATCTACTTGGACGGCATCTACACTGCCGAAGCCATCGGCTTTGAGGGGCAGATCACAGTGCAGGTCACGGTGGCAGAGGATAAAATTACCGATATCACGATCCTGAGCGCCGAGGACGAGGAGGAATATCTCTCCCGGGCAAAACAGGTCATCCCCGCCATTCTGGAGGGACAAAGCCCCAACGTGGATACTGTTTCCGGCGCCACCTACTCCTCCACCGGAATTCTGAACGCAGTCAAGCTGGCACTGGCAAAGGCCGCTGTTGCCCCGGCAGAGGAACCCGCTCCGGAGCAGACTGCATCGGAAGAGACGGCAGAGGAAACCGCACCGTCTGAAGCAGCAGAGCCCGGGGAAACGCCGGTCACCGCGCCCACCGTGGAGGTGGTGCAGCCGGAGGAAAAGAGCGCCGTTCCCGTATGGCTCAAGGAAGTATGGCAGCAACTTTTCCCGGCAGATGCACCGGCTTCCTCTGAACCGGCATCTTCTGAGGAAGTGCTGCCGACATCCGAGCCGGCACTGCCGCCGGAAGAGACCGGGATTGAATCTGAAACGGAAGGAGCAGCAGAATGAAATACAAAAATTTTCTCCTCCGGGCGGTGAACCTGCTGCTAATTTTGGGGGTACTGTGGCAATACCAGCAGGTGGCGCTGATCCGGGCGGCAGCGGTAAGCCAGCGCAAGCAGGAAATTGCCGAAGTTGAAGCCTACAATGCTTCCGTTTTGCAGGCGCAGAGCGCAGCACAGGCAGAGCAGAGCGGCTACCGGGACGGCATCTATGAGGGCAGCGCCTATGGTTTTGGCGATGTCATTCAGGTGTCGGTGACTATCCAGAACGGAAAAATGACCGATATTGCGGTGCTGGATGCTTCCGGCGAGGATAAGCCCTACTACTATAAGCAGGCGCTGCCTTTGCTGGACGAAATGCTGGCAGTGCAGTCTGCTGAGGTGGATACCGTTTCCGGCGCTACCCTCACGGCAGAAGGACTTATCGGTGCGGTAGAGAATGCACTGGGAAAGGCGGCAGGATGATGGAAAAAAACACAGGCAAAGCCTTTAACAGCGGCGCAGCAGCGTCAGCGGGACAAAAAGCGCCGTACATGGCTGCGCACCGGGGTGCAGTTGTTCTTCTTTGTGTCCATGCCGGGCGCATTCGTGGCCGGGTTTTCCGGGGTAAAACAGATCTTTCTGCACATCGGTGCAGGCGAGGTGCTCTCTGTGGACAGCTTCACACTTTCCCTGCTGGGGCTGTGCGGCTTCACCCTGCTTTTCGACCGTTTTTTCTGTGGGTACGCCTGCGCCTTCGGCAGCTTGGGCGATGCCGTCTGGGCACTTTCCGGGCTTATTCAAGAAAAAGCTGTTCCACCGCAAAAAGCAGCTCCGTCTGCCGGAGCGGGCGGTGCTTTTGGGGCAGAAGGTCAAATATCTGCTGCTGGCATGGCTGGTAGCACTGTATGTGACCCGGCAGGAAAAGATGCTGACCGGCGCAAGCCCGTGGGAGGTGTTTTCCCGCCTGACGGCTCTGCATCTGCCGCCGGAGGGCTTTGGTGTGGGCATCGGGCTGCTTGTGCTCATTTTGCTGGGTATGGCGGTGCAGCCCCGGTTCTTCTGTCAGTTCCTCTGCCCCATGGGAGCGGTGTTTGCCCTGCTGCCGGTGCTGCCATTTGCGCGGCTGCACCGGCAGAGCGACGGCTGCATCCCGGGCTGCAATGCCTGTAAACAGCAGTGCCCGGTGTGCCTGAAGCTGGAGGAAACCAGCCTGCGCAGCGGGGAATGCATCGCCTGTGAAGCCTGCGTTGGCACCTGCCCCAAGCAGAACATCCACCGGTGGGATACCACCTTGTGCAAGCGTCTATGGCTGCCGGTGCTGGGTAAAGTGTTGCTCTTCTTCCTGCTGGGCTGCTGGCTGGGCTTTTGCCGATTCATCTGAACTAAAAAAGGAGGCTGCTGCGCAGTATTTGTGCAGCAGCCTCCTTTTGGCTGGGATAATCTATCATTTCGGTACGCCGGAGCATCTGCGGACGCTCCGGCGTACCATTTTTATAGGGAAGGCTTCTGCTCCAACAGATCTGTCATGCTGCGCAGGCTGATGCCGAGGGTGGAAAGATTATGCAGCATCGCGCTGGTGGCAGGGGGAAAGGACATTTTCCCACTTCTCCGCTCTTATTCGGTAATGGCCCAGACCCGTGCGGGCAGACCAGTTGCACCTTCAATGCGGGGATAAGAAACGATGACCACCGCACCGGCAGGCTGCACTTTATCCAGATTTGCAAGCACCTCCACCTGCAGCTTGTCGTTGTCCAGAACATAGCGCTCGCAGGCAAGGTCACCCTTTTCCTCCGCCACCGCAGAGGAATCGGTATCCAGCGTTTCGTGGCCGTTGGCGGCGGCGTTGCGCACCTTGTAGATATACTCCAATGCTTCCAGCGACCAGCCGGGGGCATTTTCTTTGCCCTCTGCGTCGATGCCGGACAGCGCATCCATATCCGGCCACTTCTTATACCAGTCGCTGCGCAGAGCCACCAGCGCACCATCCGGGATAGGACCGTACTTTGCTTCATAGGCCTTGATGTCCTCCACCGTCACAGCGTAGCGAGGGTCTTTCTTGGCCTGCTCAGAAATATCAATGACCACCAGCGGGAAAATCAGGTCGTTCACATCAAACTTTTCGGACAATGCTTTGCCCTTGATGAAGTGACCCGGGAAGTCGATATGGGTACCGAACTGTCCGGGGAATTTGAAGGTCTGGATCAGGCATTCCAGTTCCGGCTTTCCCCAGCCCCACACGGTCTTTGCCAGCTCCACAGAGCCTTCCGGGATGCCGGACCAGTAGGGGCTTTCGTTGTTCAGCGAGTGAGAAAGTTCTACCCAGCGATATTTTTTAGCATCCTTCAGTGCGTTCCACAGTTTATAATCAGCCATTGTCGGTTCTCCTTTTATTGTGACGATTTCAGCCTGTTGAACTGATCCGCCGCAACTCGGTGCGCGAATCAACCCCCAACGCCGCGCCCTGGTCAAAAGATCTGCACAAAAACCACAAATAATTCTTGTGGTTTTTGCCAGTTTCGTAGGAAACGTTGCGCAAAACCCTTTTCAAATCCTCTTCGGTTTTGTATAATGAGCTCGTCAAAAGACACGCTGCGCAGCCTGTCAGAACGAGACATATACAAACTGGAAGAGGATTTGTTTTTTGTATTCTGGATGGAGCAGACAAAAAACGAATTCCGGAAAATCTGACTGAACATCGTGGAGGATTTTATCATGAGAAAGATTTCGCGCAGATCATTTTTGAAGGCCGCTACCGTTGCCTGCGCACTCACCGCACTGACCGCCTGCGGAGGCGGCGATGAATCTGCCGCCGTTTCCGTGGCCAAGGACGAAAACGGAGCCTATGTGGACACCCTGACCATCACCCTGGGCCGTTTTGCGGAACCTTCTGCCGCTGCCCTGTTCCCGGAAGGCCAGACTTTTGAAGACAACGCCTACACCCGTTACATTGAATCCAAGCTCAACGTGGATCTGGTGGACAGCTTTGAAGCAGGCGGCGACGCTTACACCAACCAGCTGGCCACCTGCGTCGCCTCGGGCGAACTGCCCGACATCCTGACCGTCAACAGCTACGACACCTTTGTCGAGATGGTGAACAACGGCCTGACCTATGACCTGACCGATGTGTACGAGGAGTACGCCTCTGACTACATCAAGAGCCTCTACGATTCCTACGACGGCCGCTGCCTGGGCATGGCAACCTTTGACGGCCGGCTGATGGGTATTCCCGGCACGAACCCCGACAACAGCGTCCCTGTCCTGTGCTGGATGCGCAAGGACTGGCTGGACAAGCTGGGCATCAACCCCGACCCCGACGGCGACCTGTGCATCACGCTGGATGACATCGCTGCTGTGGCCAAGGCCTTTGTGGACGCCAATGTAAGCGGCGGCAACCACACCGTGGGCATGGCTTTTTCCGGCAATGATATCGCCGATGCCATGTGCATCGCCAACGCCATGGGCGGCTACATCGACCGATGGATCGAAAACCCCGACGGCACCATGAGCTGGTCCACCCTGGCGCCCGAAGTCAAAGCTGCCTGGGCCAAGATGAACGAGTGGTACGAGGAGGGCATCCTGGATCCCCAGTTCGGCACCCGCACCACCGAGGACATCAACGCCATGATGATCAACAAGGAACTGGGCATCGTCTTTGGCGCATGGCATATCCCCGACTGGCGTCTGAGCAGCGTCAAGGCCCTGGTGCCGGAGGCCGAGTACATCGCCTATACGGTGGCCGATGACAACGGCATCGTCCACACCTACCACGAAAACGCCGCCGACCGGTTCCTGGTGGTCAGCAAGGACTGCAAGTATCCCCAGGTGGCAGTGGAAATTCTGAACATCCTCTATGACGATCTGGCCCGCGCCACCGCGGAAACCGCGCCGGATGTCATCGCCTACATCAACGCCGGCGGACACAACGAGGGCCGTCCCTATTACATGGAAGTCCTGCCCTCCAACAATCCCTCCATTTACTACACCGAGCATATGGCCGTCATCAACGGCGAGATGACCCCTGAGGAAACCACCATTGCCGAGAACAGAGGCTCTTCCCAGGCCATTCTGGACTACCTGAAGGATCCCCAGAACGTCACCGAGAAAACCCTGGGCGGTTGGCACTTCTATGAGTCCCGCATCATCGGCCTGGGCGCATCCATCGAGGCGCTGGAAAAGAACGGCAACGCCGAATGGATCACCCCAAGTATCCCCCCCACCACCCCCACCAGCGAGCAGAAAAAGGCAACCCTGGACAAGACCGAGCTGGAGGCCTATGTGGCAATCGTGACCGGCGCACAGCCCATCGATTATTTCGATACCTTTGTCAGCGAATGGAAGCGTCTGGGCGGCGACGCAATCGCCCAGGAAGTCCAGGAATACTTTGCACAGTAATAAAGGGGTGGAACCGGATGAAAAATCAGGTCAAAAAGATTCACTCAAACCAGGCCTATCAACTGTATTACCACGGCATGATGCTCCCTGGTTTCATCTTCCTGATTCTGTTCAACTTTGTTCCGATGTTCGGCGTCATCATGGCCTTTCAGGATTACAGACCCGCCAAAGGGTTTTTCGGTTCTGACTTTGTGGGCCTCAAACATTTCAAATACCTGTTCGAAATGCCAGACAGCTTTGAGCTGTTCCGCAACACCCTGATCATCGCCCTGGGCAAAATCGTCCTTACCACCATCATGTCCATCGCCTTTGCGATTCTGCTCAACGAGGTCAAGAACCGGGCCCTGAAAAAGTCGGTTCAGACGGTGGTTTACCTGCCTCACTTCCTGTCCTGGGTTGTGCTGGCTCTGGTCGTCAAGAATCTGTTCAGCGTGGACGGCTCCATCAACGCAATGCTGGGCACCTCGCTGAACTGGCTGGGCAGCAACTCCCTGTTCCAGCCCCTGCTGATCCTGACCGATACCTGGAAAGAGTTCGGTTATGGCTCCATCGTCTATCTGGCAGCCATCACTTCCATCGACTCGACCCTTTACGAGGCTGCTTCCATCGATGGCGCCACCTGGTGGAAAAAGGTCTGGCATGTCACCCTGCCCGGCATCCGCACCACCATCGTCCTGATGGCCGTCATGAATCTGGGCAACATCCTGAACGCCGGTTTCGACCAGGTCTATAACCTGTACAGCGCATCGGTCTATGCCACCGGTGATATTCTGGATACCTATGTGTACCGCGTCGGCCTGCAGGGCCTGCAGTACAGCTTCGGTACCGCCGTGGGCCTTTTGAAGTCCGTGATCGCCTTTGTTCTGATGATCGGCGCCAACAAGCTGGCTCAGAAGTACACCGACAGCAAAATTTTCTAAGGAGGTCCGTCCGGCAATGAAAGTTGATAAATTCCGCACTGTCATCATCTACATCATTATTATTCTGCTGGGCCTAGTCTGTCTGCTGCCGCTGCTGAACATTGTTGCCATCTCCTTCTCCTCCTCTGCAGCAGTGGAAGGCAACATGGTAGGGCTGATCCCGGTGGGATTCAGCACCGCAGCCTATGAGAAGATCCTGGAGGACTCCCAGTTCTGGCACTCCTTCCTGATCTCGGTGGAGCGGGTTGTGCTGACCCTGATCATCAACTTTGTGCTGATCGTACTGATGGCTTATCCCCTATCCAAAACCAACGCACAGTTCCGGGGCCGCAACGTCTATGCAAACCTGATGATTTTTGCCATGCTTTTCAACGGCGGCATGATCCCCACCTTCCTGCTTGTCAAATCCTACGGCCTGCTCAATACCGTCTGGGCCCTGGTTTTGCCGGGAGCCGTGCCCATCTTCAATGTCATCCTGGTGATGAACTTCTTTGCTGCCGTTCCCAAAGAGCTTGAGGAAGCCGCCTTCATTGACGGCGCCAACCCGCTCCAGGTTCTGACCAAGATCTTCATCCCCATTTCCAAGCCTTCCGGCATTGTGGTGGGCTCGGTTAAGGGCTAATTTATATTCTTGCTAATTTATATTCTTTCAGAGCGCTCCGGAGACGGGGCGCTCTGTCTGACAAAACAACCACGCAAGTCACTTTTATTTGGGAGAACGGTATGATTCAAAAGTATCTCTATGGTGTTCCCTTTGACACCGAATCGGTGGTCGCACCAATCCCTGCAGGCCAAGGCGACCCCCCTGTAGGAACGGTCAAAACCAGCGAGTCCGGCTTCTGCTTTGCCTGCCCCCTGGCGGAGGGCGACCGGGTCTACGGCCTGGGCGAAGCCACCCGCGGCATCAACAAGCGGGGCTTTGTCTACGTCAGCGACAATGTGGACGACGGCCTCCACACCGAAAACAAGCAGCGAATGTACGCCGCCCACAACTTCATCGTGATCTCGGGCCAGCAGAATCTGGGGCTGTTCTTCGACTATCCCGCCCGGATTCGGTTTGACATCGGCTTCACCCGCAGGGATTGGCTGGAAGTCACCTGTGAGCGGGCCGACCTGGCCCTTTACGTCATCACCGGCGACAGCGCCTGCGATGTGGTCAAGCAGTTCCGGGCCATCATCGGCCGCAGCTACATCCCGCCCAAATTTGCCTTTGGCTTTGGCCAGAGCCGCTACGGCTACAAGACCCAGGCCGACTTTGAAGAGGTGGTTGCCAAACACCGCCAGGCCCACATTCCCCTGGACATGGTGTACATGGACATCGACTACATGGACCACTACAAGGACTTCACCGTCAACCCGGAGAATTTCCCCGATTTTTCCGGCTTTGTATCCAAGATGAAAGAGCAGGGCGTCCGGCTGGTGCCCATCATCGACGCCGGCGTCAAGGAGGAAGCAGGCTATTCGGTCTGCGACGAGGGCAAGGAAAAGGGCTACTTCTGCAAGCGGGCCGACGGAACCGATTTTGAGGGAACCGTCTGGCCGGGGTGGAGCCACTTCCCCGACGTGCTGAACCCCGAGGCCCGGGCCTGGTTCGGCAGCCAGTACAAGGCTCTGACCGACTGCGGCATCGAGGGCTTCTGGAACGACATGAACGAGCCCGCCATTTTCTACTCCCGGGAGGGGCTGGCCGAGCGGCTGGATCATCCGCCGGTTCCCCGTGAAGACGGCACCATCGATCATTTTGGCCAGGCCATCGGCTGGCTCAATCTGTCCAATGCGCCGGAAGACTACGCCCGCTTTTATCACAAGGTGGACGGCAAAATGGTCCGCCACGACCAGGTCCACAACCTCTACGGCTACAACATGACCCGGGCCGCCTCGGAGGGGCTGGCCAGCATTGCCCCGGGCAAACGGTTTCTGCTGTTCTCCCGTTCTTCCTGCATCGGGATGCACCGGTACGGCGGCGTCTGGACCGGCGACAACCACTCCTGGTGGAGCCACCTGCTGCTGAACCTCAAGATGCTGCCCTCCCTCAATATGTGCGGTTTCCTGTATGTGGGAGCCGACCTGGGTGGCTTCAACGCCGACACCAGCCGGGATCTGCTGCTGCGGTGGCTGGCGCTGGGGGTGTTCACCCCCTGATGCGCAACCACTCGGGCTGCGACACCCGCCGGCAGGAGTTCTACCAGTTTGAGGGCCCCGAGGGCTTTCGTAGCGTCACCGAGACCCGCTACCGGCTGATCCCCTACCTCTACAGCGAATACATGAAGGCAGCGCTGAACGGCGATATGCTGTTCAAGCCCCTGGCCTTCGTCTACCCGAAGACGAGATCGCCCTTCAGACCGAGGACCAGCTGATGCTGGGCAATGAGGTGATGATTGCCCCGGTCTACACCCAGAACGCCACCGGACGGATGGTGTATCTGCCCGAGGAGATGCTGTTTGTCAAGTTCGGCCCCGAGGGCCGCATCACACAGGAAGTCCTCCCCGCCGGCACCCACTTTGTGAAGGTGGCCCTCAACGAGGTACCCCTGTTCATCCGCAAAGGCGCCTGCATACCGGTGGCGGACCCCGCCCAGACGGTGGCCGGTATCGACCCCGCCACCATCCGGATGATCGGCTGGCCCGGGGCCAGCTATGACCGCTACGACGACGACGGGGTTACCATCCCCGCAGAATAAGGAGGAATTGCCATGGACCGCAAATGGTGGAAAGAAAGCATCGTATACCAAATCTACCCCAGCAGCTTCCAGGACTCGGACGGGGACGGCATCGGGGACCTGAACGGCATCCGTTCCCGGCTGGATTACCTGAAAGATCTGGGGGTCAATGTGCTGTGGCTGTGCCCCATCATGGACTCCCCCATGGATGACAACGGCTACGACATCTCCAACTACCAGGCCATCAACCCCCGGTTTGGCACCATGGAGGACTTCGACGCCCTGCTGGCCGAGGCCCATCAGCGGGGCATCCGCATTGTGATGGACCTGGTGGTCAACCACACCTCGGACGAGCACCCCTGGTTCATCGAGAGCCGCAAGTCGGTGGATAATCCCTACCGAGACTACTATATCTGGAAGCCGGGCAAAGACGGCCACGAGCCCAACAACTGGGGCGCCAGCTTCGGCGGCTCGGCCTGGAAATACGACCCCCAGACCGATATGTATTACCTGCACCTGTTCTCCCCAAGCAGCCCGACCTGAACTGGGAGAACCCCAAAGTCCGGGACGAAGTGTTCAACATGATGACCTGGTGGTTTGACAAGGGCATCGACGGGTTCCGGATGGACGTCATCAGTATGATTTCCAAGGACCAGCGCTTTCCGGATGGCGAGAAACACGGACTGTATGGCAATGGCGGTCCCTACTATGTCAATGGGCCCCGCATCCATGAATTTTTGCAGGAGATGAACCGGCGGGTCCTCTCGAAATACGACATTATGACGGTGGGCGAGACCCCCGGTGCCACGGTGGAAAACGCCCCCCAGTATGCGGGGCTGGACGGCCAGGAGCTGAACATGGTCTTCCCAATTTGAGCACGTCAGCATTGGGGACGGACCCCTGGGCAAGTGGACCACCCAGCGCTACGATTTTATGCAGCTCAAGAAAATTCTCAGTCACTGGCAGACCGGCCTGGACGGCAAAGCCTGGAATAGCCTGTTCTGGGACAACCACGATCAGCCCCGGGCTGCATCCCGCTGGGGCGATGACTCGCCCCTCTCCGCCAAGATGCTGGCCACCTGCCTGCTGAGCCTGCAGGGTACTCCCTACATCTATGAGGGCGATGAACTGGGGATGACCAACGCCTATTTCAAAGATCTCAGCCAGTACCGGGATATCGAAAGTCTCAACGCCTTCAAGGAGCTGACCGGCGCAGGCTTGATTTCTGCAGACGAAATGATGGAGTGCCTGGCCCTCCGCAGCCGGGACAATGCCCGCACCCCGGTCCAGTGGGACGACTCCCCTAACGCCGGTTTTACCACCGGCACCCCCTGGATTGAGGTCAACCCCAACTATACCGCCATCAACGCCGCCGCCGAGGAAAAAGACCCGGACTCGGTGCTCAACTACTACAAGCAGATGATCACCCTGCGCAAGAGCCATTTGGGGCTGATTTACGGCTCCTTCCAGCTTCTGGCCGAGGAGAACCCCCAGGTCTTTGCCTACCGGCGTACCCTGGCCGAGACCGGCGAGAACTACCTGATCGCTTGCAACTTCTCAGACAAGGACGCAGCCTTCACAATTCCCGCTGATTTTGCGGGGGCCCGGCGCCTGATCGGCAATTATCCCGACACCGCTCCCACCGGCGCTGTGACCCTGCGCCCCTATGAGGCCTTTGTGCTCCAGAAGTAAAACAGGTGATACCCTATGAATGACTTTTTCAACCTGGATGCCCCTCTGTTCCGTTTCTTAACCCGGGTTGCGGATATGGTGATTCTCAGCCTGCTGTGGCTAATAGGAAGCCTGCCGCTGTTTACCTTGGGCATTTCCAGCACAGCCCTCTATTATGCAGTGAACAAGTCCCTAATTGAGGACCGGGGAACGGTCAGCGAGGAATTTTTCCGGGCCTGCCGCCGGAGCTTCCGACAGGCAACTTTGAGCTTTCTTGCTCTGGCAGTGCCGGAGAGCATTCTGCTGGCTGACTGCTTTATGACCCATTACCTCAAGGGGCAACAGGCAGCGACAGGTAATCTCTGGATTATTTTTACGGTGCTGAGTACCTGTGGGCTGGTCTGGATGATCTACAACGCAGCCTATGCGGCAAGATTCGACGACCCGGTCAAAAAGACGGTGCTGCAGTCCGGTGCCATGGCATTGCTCAATAAAGACTGTTCCCATCAGGATTGACCTTTCCTCCAATTTGACCATTCTTTTCTACCAAAGGCAGGGGGCCTGACAGATGATCTGTCAGGCCCCCTGCCAATTTTATTGATGGGGCCAAAAGTTGTATACCGGGCAGCTCACCCTGTGGTGCCCATTTCCTTCATTTGCTCCACCGCTTCCTGCTGCACCAACAGCCCAGCTGAGAAGCCAATCTTGAAGTGGCACTCATTCTCCTCTCACTGGGCGCTGGAAGCCTGATCCTGGAGTTCTTCTACTAGGTCCCGTTGGCTGCTTTGGGTTGTTTCCGCAGCCTCAGCTTGTGGGCAATGTTCCAGGTATCCTGATCCACAATGGCCTCATGGGTGTTTGGGAAGATCATCAGCTCGTCGGCAGTGGCAGCCCGGCGCTGCTTGGTCTTGAAGTCTCACAGATATCCTGCCGTGGCCAAACAGACAAGATCTTCTTCATCTTACTCTCCCAGCACCTCGCCCAGTGCCAGAACAGCGTTGCGGACGCACTCCGGGCACGGGCACAGCGGTGCGCCGTTCTCTATTCCCTTCAGATCCTTGCAGATGGTAGCACCGCACTTTTCCTGAAAGTTTTGCAGCAGTTCCTTAGAAATGCGGGGTGTGCCCTTGCCGTCGGTGACGATGCCCGCCACCATCACAGCGCCGATCAATGCGCCGCAGGTGCTCTCCATGCAGCCCATGCCGGCGGCATAGCCTGCGCCCAGCTTCATCAGGGTGTCGGCATCCACCGGCAGCTTGTCCTCAAATGCCTTCAGCACCGCCTGTGCACAGTTGCACTGTCCAGTAGCTTTCCATGCGGCAGCCTGTGCCGCCCGTTCTTCGATGTTCATTTTAAAGTCCTCTTTCTTTGATGAATCGTAGATTATTCGACATTATCATAAAATTCCTGTAACACTGTTGCCAATTCCTCCGGAGATTCTATGTTTGCTTCATGGCCCGTTTTCAAAAGTTCACGGAAGTGGGAATCGCTCAAATAACCGGCAAGTTCCTTTGAGGCTTTTTTGTTTGCGTTGTCCTTTTTCGCCACAAACGATCAATACAGGACAAGACACCTTACACAATGAATCTCTGAAATCCAATTCTGCCATCGTGCCGCACAAACTGATCACATCTGCTTTTTTGAATCCAAATTGCTTGAACGTTGCATTTGGCATAAAGCGGAACAGCATATTCTGGAATTTCAATAATTTTTTAGGCATTTTGTATTGTGCTGCAATTAGCACCAGTGCCTTTACTTTATCCGGATGGTCTATTGCATAATTCAGTGCCAAAACAGCACCCAAGGAAAGCCCGCATAAAACGATTTCGTCATTTTCCTTGTTGCACTCTTCTGAGAATGCAGTATACAGCTCCCTATAGGTGGCCGCTTTGCCTTCCAGCAGCTCTGCCAAGCTCAAGCTGACGCTGCTGTCCGAGACCGTCGTTTCTTTGATGACTCTGTCCCAACTGTCTGGCTTTTGTCCTAATCCATGTAAGTATAAAACTTCATCTACTTTTAATTTCATCATTTTTTTTTTCCTTCACACGTCCTGCTGCTTCCTTTCCAGCGCTTCAAAGTGATACCGGGGCTTTCCCCTTTGCTTTCTTGCCGTACTCGATGGCCTCTTTGGGGCAATAACAGATGCACGCCATGCAGTGGGTGCAGTTTTTGCCCCAGAGCGGCTTTCCGTTTTTCAAATGGACGTTGCTCAGCGGACACAGCTCCACGCACTTACCGCAGCCGATGCAGGCATCCGTTGCCCGGAAGGCATCCGCTTTTACAAAGAAGCGATAGAATACCGGGTTTACCGGGCCGCTCATAAAACGGTCATAGAGGTTGTCTCTCGGCGCAGGAAATTGCTGCCCGGCTTTGAGCTGGGTCAGTACCTTCTGAAGTTCAGGCTCTGCCTGCTCCACGATGCTCTTTGCCTGCTTTTTGGGGCGCATTGAACATGGCAATGTAGTTTTCCGGCATGATGATCTGGGCTGTGCCCATATACTGTAGCTGCTTTTGCGCCGCAAGCTGCCGGTTATAGCCTGCCGCATTGCCGATCTCGCTGCCGCAGTTCATCACAAACCAGATGCGCTCTGCCCCGGTCAGCGCGGTCTTGTCCAGCCACTCCGACACCACCCGGGGATGCGCCATGCGTAGGTAGGCGTGACCAGCACCACATCCCGGCCAGTCTGCACCGGGGCGGTATCCCCTGCCTTGATGCAGGCGTTCAGGTCGTAAAGCGGCATCTCCAACCCTTCGGCAATACGCCGTGCCAGATACCGGCTGTTGCCGGTTCCCGTAAAATAAAGTACCATGGCTGCCCCCTCATTTTGTGTTATTCAGATGTCCATCTGCCCGGCAAACTGGAACTTGTCGGGGCGAGGCCCCTCCATCTTGCTACGCAAGACTGTTCTGTCACTTAAAAGCCCCACTGGGGCTTTCATTGTTCCGCTTCGCTCCACAAACGCGAATTGTTTACTTCTTCGTCTTAGGCGCAATAAGCAACATGACTGTCACAAGAATATATAAACCATACAGTAACCAAGTAATGGTATTGTTCCAGAAAACTCATTTCTGGATGGTTCAATGCAAACACCATAAATGCAATAGCTATAATCAGCATTATTAAACCGAGAATCCTTGATATACGCTTTTTCATGCAAAGCACTTCCTTGTCAAACTGGAATTGTTAATCTTGAACTGGTCCTATAATGCCAAATGCTATTGCATCAATAAAAAAAGCACGAACGCTATCACACAAACAATTAAAATAGTTGCAATGACTTTAATAACAAGTTGTTGATTTTGTCTTAAATTACTCTTACTAACAATCCTTAAGACAAAAATCAAAGCAACGAGGATGATAAAAGAAATAATATTATAAAGAACCACTGTTTTCATCTATGTGTCCTTCTTTTTTATATCAATTCCGAGTTGCCGCTCTCCGTATGCCATAGTTTCCGCACGCAAAAAAAGCCCTTTGCGGCAAGGTGTGCGCTTACACCTCGCCCGCAAACTTCATGCCCCAGCTCATGCGGGTGTCGTACATCAGGCGGGTCAAGGCAAGGCTGTCCTGCGGGGTGTAGCGGTCGCTGCCGGTGCGCCCCAGTTTGACGCAGCGGCTTGCTTCCCGGATCTCGTACTCAAAGCCGTTGATGTCCACCGGGCAGCGGATGTCCTCCGGCTCTTTGCCCTCCACTTCCAGCGTCATGGTCTCGGCGTGCTGGAAATCCGGCAGAAAGATGCTGCCCTTTGTGCCAACGATGCGGGCGTTGCGCTCCAGCTCCTGCCCGATGGTTTGGACAGACTCTGCCTTGCAGCCGCCGGGGTAGGTCAGCACAAGGCGGCTGTAATCGTCGGTGCCGTACTCATTGATGTGCACCTCTTTGGTTTCCACCTTCTCCGGGTCCTGTCCGGTAAGGATGCGCAGAAAGCCCAGATTGTAGATGCCGATATCCAGCAGCGCACCGCCGCCCAGACCGGAATCAAACTTGCGGTCCTTCCGGGCACCGGAGGCCACAAAGCCGTACTGACAGGTGATCTGCTTCAGTTCCCCGATGGTGCCCGCCGCAAGGATCTCGCGCAGACGGTCGTACAACGGCAGCAGCCAGATCCAGAATGCCTCCATGAGAAAAAGATGCTTTTTCTCTGCCAGACGATACAGCTCCTGCGCCTGTTCTGGATTAATGGTAAAGGGCTTTTCGCATAAAACGTGCTTGCCCTGCTCCAGACAGAGCTTGCAGTTTTCGTAGTGCAGGGTGTTGGGGGTGGCGATATAGATAGCCTCCACCTCCGGATCTGCGGCAAGGGCTTCGTAGGAGTCATAGCAGCGGGGGATGCCGTACTGCTGCGCAAACACCTGTGCGCTTTCCATGTGCCGTGACCCCACGGCAACAAGCTGCTCCCCTTCTGCGCCCATTTGTTCCACCGTAGATGCAAACTTTTTTGGCAATGGTGCCGGTCGCTAAAATTCCCCACTTCATAATTGTACCTCCCGGTTTATTATCGCAATTTTCAAAAATTGCCGATCAAAACGGCATATTTGCGATATGCAGTTTGCGGATGTTGCTTGAGCATCAAAAACGCAAACTGCTATACTTTGGATTCAGTATACCATGGTTTTCCCCTGCGGAAAAGATAGTGAAAAACAAAAATGCCCCCGGAGGGCTTGTTCCAACTCTCCGGGGACAGATTCTATGCACCGGTATCTTTCATCTTGTTCCAAACATTCTCATCCATTATAATAGAGATAGAAAGAAGGTGCCAACATGAAACATCGCATTGTGACGGCTGCGCAGATGAAGGAGATTGAACGAGCCGGGGATGCCCACGGTCTGCCCTACCTGCAAATGATGGAAAACGCCGGACTGGCGGCTTACGCCGAACTGCAAAAGCAGTTCCCACATCCCGGCAGGCTGCTGGTGGTCTGCGGAAAGGGCAACAACGGCGGTGATGGGTTCGTGATTGCCCGCACCGCCGCAAAAAGACGATTGGAATGTGACCGTTTTTCTGGCCGAGGGCGAGCCGAAAAGTTCTGATGCCATCCTCAATTTTGAGCGTCTGCACTCCCTGCCGGTGCACATCTGCACCGACTGCTCTGTACTGGAAACCCAGCACTTTGATGCTGCTGTGGATGCCCTCTACGGCACCGGGTTCCATGGTGAACTGCGGCCTTCCGGTCTTGCTGCCTGCGGGCTGATACGCCTTCTGCACAAGAGTGGCGCCTTTGTGCTTGCCGTAGACTTGCCCAGCGGCATCAATACGGATACCGGGGAGGTTGCCGAGGGTGCTGCCCATGCAGATTTGACCGTAACCTTCGACAGCTATAAGCCGCTGCATATGGCAGAATCTTCTGCGCCGCTGTGCGGAAAAATCGTCTGTGCCGACATTGGCATCCGGGACGAATGGCACCCGGAATTTTGACGAGGCTTGCCGCTGCGGAAAAGCCCCTGCACGCAAAAGACCCCGGCAGCTTTCAAGGCACGCCGGGGTTCTTTTTGTCATTCTGCTGCAAAATATCTGCACTTTCTTGGCCGAACGCAGAAAATGCGGAAACCGCTTGATTTAGCTCGGTTTCCGCACTAGAATGGAAACTAGAAAAGCAAGCACAGTTTCCACAAGGAGGACGCTCATGCAGGAAAAGCTCGATGCGCTGGTGCGCACACAGGCCATGCAGTTATTCCGTCAACAGGGGCTGCATTTCACCATGCAGCAGGTGGCAGAGCCGCTGCATATCAGCAAAAAAACCATCTACACCGTTTACCCCTCCAAGGAGGCCCTTCTGTTGGACATGGTAGACCATGCCTTTGCGGAGATCCACCACTGCAAGCAGGAAATTCTGGCGGGCAGCGGTACTTTGCAGGAAAAGCTGCGAGCAGTCATCATTGCCATGCCGACGGAATATGCTGCGCTGGACCTGCGGCAGATGAAAGGAGCTGGACGAGAAATACCCGGTGGTGGCGGCGCGGGTGCGCAGTCAATTGGAAAACGGGTGGGAACCCACCATGGCGCTGCTGGAACAGGCTGTGGCAGAGGGGTCATGCGTCCGGTGTCCCTGCCGGTGCTGCGGCAGATGATCACCGCATCCATCGAGAGCTTTCTGGCAGACCGCAGTCTGGCAGAAAGCGGGGTGCAGTATGTGGTTGTACTGGAGGAAATGATCTCGATCTTATTGGAAGGAGTGCTGCCGCGATGAAACACAGTTTTTGCGATGATTGGGAGTTTACCCACCACTGGACGGAAGCCTTTGGCAAGGGGCTGCCTGTACCAAAACAGCAAGCCGTCCGCTTGCCCCATACCTGCCGGGAGGTACCGCTACACTATGCCACCCCCGCTGATTACGAGATGGTCTGCGGCTACCGGAAGCGGTTCCGGGTGCCGCCGGTGCAGGCTGCGCCCCGGCTGTTCCTCCGCTTTGACGGAGCTGCTCATCAGGCGGTGGTGCGGGTCAACGGCAGGGTTGCCGGGCAGCACCGGGGCGGCTATACCGGCTTTACGGTGGAGATCACAGACCTTGTGGACCGGGAGGGTGAAAACCTGCTGACCGTGCAATTGGATACCCGTGAAGACCCGACCATCCCGCCCTTTGGCTTTGTCATCGACTACCTGACCTACGGCGGGCTGTACCGGGAGGTCTGGCTGGAAGCTACGGCAGAAAGCCGCCTGACCGATCTGTTCGTCTACACGCCCACCCTGCAAGAGGCTGTGGTGCAGTGGACGGCAGAGCTCACACCCGCAGCCGTGGCGGTCCGCATTCGGCTGGAGACCGCAGACGGCACCCTGCTGGCAGAGCAGACCGCACAGGCGGCAGAAACCGGGAAGATGCAGTTTTCCGTCCCGCACGCACAGCCGTGGGATACCGAGCACCCGGTTTTGCATCATGCTACGGCAGAGCTTTTGAACGCAGCCGGACAACCCATCGACCGCAAACAGGTAACGTTTGGCTTCCGCACCGCAGAGTTCCGGGCGGATGGCTTTTACCTCAACGGAATAAAGACCTTCCTCCGGGGTCTGAACCGGCACCAAAGCTACCCTTATATGGGCTATGCCGCCCCGGCCAGCCTGCAGCGGGAGGATGCCCGCGTTTTGCAGGAGGAGCTGCACTGCACCGCCGTGCGCACCAGCCACTACCCACAAAGCCCATATTTTCTGGACGAGTGCGACCAGCGGGGGCTGTTGGTGTTCACCGAAGTTGCCAGGCTGGCAGCACATCGGAGATACGGCATGGAAAGACGCTGCCTGTGCAATGTTACAAGAGATGATCTTGCAGAACCGCAATCATCCCAGCATCATCCTGTGGGGCGTGCGCATCAACGAGAGCGTGGACGACGATGCCTTCTATACCCGCACAAACGAGATTGCCCATCAGCTGGACCCCAGCCGTGCTACCTCCGGTGTGCGATATCTGGAAAAGAGCCATCTGCTGGAGGACGTCTACGCCTACAACGATTTTTCCCACAACGGCGTAACGCCCGGCGCAAAGCCCAAAAAGGACGTAACCCCGGATATGGGCAAGGCGCTGCTCATCTCGGAGTGCAACGGTCACATGTACCCCACCAAGCCCTTTGACGATGGCCCTCATCGACAGGAGCATGCCTTGCGGCACGTCCGGGTTCAGAACGCCGCCTATGCCAGCGGAGAGCACGCCGGGTGCTTCGGCTGGTGTATGTTCGACTACCAGACCCACAAGGACTTTGGCTCCGGGGATCGCATCTGCTACCACGGGGTGCTGGACAGCTTCCGCAACCCCAAATTGGCGGCAGCGGTCTATGCCAGTCAGGGCGATACTGACCCGGTGCTGGCGGTCAGCTCCTCCATGGACATTGGCGATAACCCCGCCGGGCAGCTGGGCACGGCCTATGTTTTCAGCAATGCCCAACAGGTAAGGCTGTACAAAAACGATGTGTTCGTCACCACCCTGCGCCAAAGCGAGTGGACGGCGCTGCCCCACCCTCCCTTTGTGATGGACGATACCATTGGCGAGCTGCTGGAAACGCAGGAGCACTTTTCCCCCGCCAAAGGCAGCCGCTGTGCGGGACTGCCTGCTGGCCGCCGGGAAATATGGCTTGGCAGGGCTGCCGCTTGCCTACAAGGTCAAATTCGGCTGGTGTATGCTGCACTACAAAATGACCTTTGAAGATGGCGTGGCGCTTTACGGCAAATATGTAGGCAACTGGGGCGGCGAAGCTACCCGATGGCGGTTCGATGCCGTGCAGGACGGCAACGTGGTGCGCAGCGTGACCCTTTGCCCCAGTGCAAAGCTGCACTTGAAGTCAAGGTCAGCCGGACGGTTCTTCGGGAAAAAGATACTTACGATATGGCGGCTGTCCGGGTGCGCATTCTGGACGAGAACGGCACCCCAGCCCCCTACGCACAGTTCCCGGTGCAGTTTGCGGTGGAGGGCAGCGCCGCCCTTGTGGGTCCACAGACCGCCGTTGCCGAGGGCGGCATGACCGGAACCTATCTGCGCACCGTGGGCACTGCCGGAGAAGCCCTGCTGACCGTTTCTGCACCGCAGACCCAGCCCGTTGTGCTGCGGTTTACCATTGAAAAGGAGGACGCTGTATGGAACTGACCCTGAAACAGAAAACCGCATTTGGTATTGGTGCCGTGGGCAAGGATATGGTATATGCCCTGTCGGCTTCTTACGTCATGTATTATTATCAGGATGTGCTGGGACTTTCGGCCAGCTTTGTGGGCATCGTGCTCATGGCTGCCCGGTTCTTTGATGCCTTCAACGACCCCTTTATGGGAGTTCTGGTGGCAAAGACCCGCACCCGCTGGGGACGTTTCCGTCCGTGGATCTTTTCCGGCACGCTGCTCAATGCGCTGGTGCTTTACGCCCTGTTTGCCGCCCCGGTGCTGGATGAAGCGGCGTTGATGCTCTATTTCAGCGTGGTGTACATCCTGTGGGGCGTCACCTATACCATGATGGATATCCCCTACTGGTCCATGATCCCGGCCGTGACCCGCACCCCAAAAGACCGGGAGAACCTCTCCATGGTGGGGCGCACCTGTGCAGGCGTTGGCTCTGCCCTCATCGCTATGTTCACCATGCTGCTGGTGGGAGCCCTTGGCGGCGACAGCGAGCGCGCTGGCTTCCGCTGGGTGGCATTGATCGTAGCAGTAATTTTTGCAGTGACAGAGCTGGTGTGCTGCATTTCCATGAAAGAAACCACCCCCAGTGAGATGAAGACCGCCACCGTAAAGGAGATGTTCTCCGCCCTGTTCCGCAACGATCAGGCTATGGTGGTGGTAGGCAGCATCGTGCTGATCAACTCGGCGCTGTACCTTACCTCCAACTTCATCATCTATTTCTTCAAGTACGACCTTGGCGGTGCAGGCTGGAAAGCCACCTACACCCTGTTTTCCACCGTGGGCGGTGCGGCACAGATCCTTGGCATGATGGTGCTTTTTACCCGCTGCTGCGCAAAAAGTTCAGCAGCACGCAGGTATTTCACCTGAGCCTTGTGCTGGCGCTGTGCGGCTACGGCACGCTGCTGGTGTTCTGCCTGACCGGCCTGTCCCACAGCCTTGCCATGCTGTGCATTCCGGGCGTGGTGGTGTTCGCCTGCAACGGAATGCTTTCCGTGCTGACCACCCTGTTCCTGTCCAACAGCGTAGATTACGGTCAGCTTAAGACCGGCCGGCGGGAGGAGAGCGTTATCTTTTCCATGCAGACCTTTGTGGTCAAGGCTGCCTCCGGTGTGGCGGTATTCCTGACCGGCATCGGGCTGGACCTCATCGGTCTGGTGGGCAACACGGAGGAGACCGGCCCGGTGGCAGTACAGAGCGCCGGAACCCTGCTGGGTCTGCGCCTGATGATGACCGTGCTGCCCATGCTGGTGCTGGCTGGTGCGCTGGTGCTGTTCCGCCGCAAATTTGTTCTGACCGATGCCCGCGCTGCCGAGATCAGCGCACAGCTCCACGGGGAGGAAGCGCACCATGACTGAGACGCTGCACTGGTACGCGGAAACTTCCGGCGGCGTACAGACAGGCAACTGCACGGTCACGGAGAATGGCGGTGCGCTGCATCTGACGGCAGACCTGCCCGCCGGGACGCTGAAGGCGGTGCGTGCCGAGATGCCGTGGACGATGGAAGCAGACGAGCGTCTGTTTATGAACGGCTACCAGACATGGACCTACAGCCCGGAGCTGGACCGGAACGGCAAGCTGCGCGGCACCGACCACATTCCCGGCTTTCTGCGCAAAAAATACGCCTTTGACCGCTACGGCGATTATCATTTTGCGCCTTATGGACATCAAAAGGGGCAGAGCCACGGCTTTTCCTACTGCTATTTCCGCAAGGGCAAACAGTTCCGGCTGGTAGCATCGCTGGACGAGACCCCGGGCTACACCATCCTCCGCTACGACAGCGGCAAAGCCCTGCTGACGCTGGAGCGTGACTGCGCCGGGGTGGAACATCCCGGCGGCAGTTTCCCACTCCTTGACCTGTTTTTTGCCGAGGGCGGCGAGACCGAGGTGTTCGACGGCTGGTTTCAGGCTATGGGCATCAAGCCCCGGACTGAAAAGAAGCTGGCAGGCTATTCCAGTTGGTACAACCGCTATCAGGACATCACCGAGGATACCATTCGGGAGGATCTGACCGGCTGCCGCAGCCTGCTTTGTCTGGGAGACCTGTTCCAGATCGACGATGGCTGGGAGCCCGAGGTGGGCGACTGGCTGGAAACAGATGCACAGAAATTCCCCCACGGGCTGAAAGGCATGGTGGAGGAAATTCACGCCGCTGGCTTTCAGGCCGGGCTATGGCTTGCACCTTTTGTGTGCGAAAAGGACTCTGCCCTTTTCCGGCAGCACCCGGACTGGCTGCTGAAAGTGGACGGTGCGCCGTGGTGCTGCGGCAGCAATTGGAGTAGCTTCTATGCGCTGGACTCGACAACCCGGCCGTGCTGGACTATCTGCGCCGGGTATTTGACCTGGTGCTGAACGACTGGGGCTTCGACCTTGTCAAGCTGGATTTTCTGTATGGCGCTGCCCCTTTGGCAGCGCCCGCGAGAGCCGGGCGGGCAGAATGTACCATGCTATGGAGCTGCTGCGCACATGGTGCGGTCAAAAGCAGATTCTCGGCTGCGGCGTACCGGTGATGCCGGCTTCGGGCTGGTGGATTACTGCCGTGTCAGCTGTGACGTAGAGCTTGGACTGGGACGATGTGTGGTATATGCGCCTGTTCCACCGGGAGCGGGTGTCCACAAAGCAGGCCATCAACAACACGCTATTCCGGCGGCAGCTCAATGGCCGTGCCTATGGCAGCGACCCGGATGTGTTCTTTCTCCGGAAGAAAACTGCAAGCTGACGGCAAAGCAAAAACGCACCCTTGCCACAGTCAATGCCCTGCTGGGCAATGTGTTCCTTACCTCGGATATGCCGTCCCACTACACGGATGCGCAGCGGGCAGAGTACCGCCGTCTGCGCACCCTCTTTGAGCACGCCACGCAGGTGCAGGCAGAAGCGGAAAACGACCGTCTCTATATCCGGTATCTGCTGGACGGAACTCCACAAAAATTATGTTTCGACCTGTTCTGACAGTGCGAACAAACCATAACAAAACCACACCCGCCCATGTACTGTGCTTTGCACACAATACGCAGGCGGGTGTTTTGCTGTTCTTCCGGTACGATCCTCAGTTTTTTAAATACAGCTTGAGTCTGTGCAGCACCGATAGGGTCACATCCTGCGCTCAAGGTTCTGCCGGAACAGCTCATACGCCGCCCGCAGATCTCCTCCGGCAGACGTTTCAAGGTCTCTGCCCGCAGTTCCTGTGACATCCCGTAAAAGGCTTCGGCAATGCCGCCGGTGATGCAGGCAAGGGTGTCGCTGTCACCGCCGAGGAGACCGCATTGCGGAGCGCATCCTCAAAGCCATTGCTTTCCAGAAAGGCGATGATAGCTTCCGGCACGGTCTGCTGACAGGTCTCCACATGGCGATAGCCCGGACGAATTTCATCGCAGGTGCGGCTCAAATCGTAGCCGAAAGTCTGCTCCACATACTGCCGGTTCGCCGGGTTGACGATGGCATCCGCTGTTACCTTGGTGATGTCATTGCGGATCATCAAAAAAGGCATGCTGTTTCTCCCTCATGTGTTTTTTCACATTTCCCGCTGCTCCACGATTTCCAGACTGTCCCGCCCGACATGGCAAAGCAGAAACAGCACCCTCACACCTGCGGCTTTCGCTTCGGCCAGCGCTGTGCCAAACTCCGGCTGCGTGCCAACATTCGGCATCACCTCGGTGATGCCTTCCATCTGGATCACAAAGGCTACTGTGCACCGATACCCTGCCCGCTGCGCCTGCGCTAACTCATGCAAGTGCTTCACGCCCCGTTCGGTGGGTGCATCCGGGAAATAACCGATGCCGCCCACTTCCAGTGTGCAGCCTTTGACTTCCAGCAGGTATTTCTGTTCGCCCTTTTCCATGTAGAAATCGATGCGAGATCTTCCGTAGGGAAACTCCGGCCTGACAAGGTCAAATTCCTGCGTTTTGGAGAGCCATTCTCCTACCACCTTGTTGGGTGCCTGACTGTCTATGTTGACCCAACCAAGTTCCTGCTTGTGTACCGCCACAAGGTCGTATTTTGTCTTGCGCTTCGGGTTGTCCGACACTTCCAGATGCACCGCCGCACCGGGCAGCAGCAGTTCCTTGCACCGCCCGGTGTTTTTTGACATGGACGGTTTTTCCACCGTGCCGTTCACATCTACATGGGCAATAAAACGGTTGGGGCGGTCAAGAAAAATGCCGTCCGCGATCTCTCTGTATTTCAATGTTTACTCCATTTTTGTCTGATACACCTGCGCCGTCCGGGCATCAAAGCAGCAGAAGATGACCCTCATATCGTAGTCGACGTGGCTTTGCAGCCAATCTGTCACTGTATCCACCGCAATTTGGGTGGCGGCATCCAGCGGATAGCCATAAGCCCCGGCAGAAATTGCCGGGAAGACAATGCTGTGGATATCGTAGGACTTTGCCAGCTCCAGCGAATTGCGGTAGCAGTCTGCCAACTGCACAGTGTCCTCCGGGGTGCCGGAGTAGATGGGACCCACCGTATGGATGATGTACTTTGCCTTCAGCCGGTATCCCTTGGTGATCTTCGCTTCGCCGGTGCGGCAGCCATGCAGGGTGCGGCACTCGGCAAGCAGCTCCGGCCCTGCTGCCCGGTGAATGGCCCCATCCACGCCACCGCCGCCCAACAGGCTGCGGTTGGCCGCATTCACGATGCAGTCACAGTCCAGCTTGGTAATGTCTCCCTGCACTACTTGAATCTGATTCTTGATTTTTGGGGGAATCGTTGCAGACACCTCACTTTTTGAGCAGTTCCAGTGCCTTATCCATAGGCACGCAGCTATCGGCATAGAGATCCGGCCAGAGGAATTCATTGTAATAGCGATAGCTCTGCTCTCCTGTCATGTATTCGTTGTCCTGCGTGGAATTTGCATAGGCAGGGACGATCATATGAAAATCGTGCTCAAAGCCTGCTTCTATCGTTGCATTGATGCAGAAGTCGGTCATGATGCCGCAGACCATCACATCTTTTTTCGCCCTTTGCGGTCAGATATTCCAGCAATCCGCTCTCTTTCTTGAAAGCGTTGCATACAGTCTTGACGAACCGTTTTTCGGTCTGCAGTGGTGCAAACTCAGAATAGATATCAAACTCATCATCCCCGATGGAGAAACCGGTGCCGGGCCCATCGTCATGCTGGACATAGACGACCTCGATTCCCTGTTCACGGGCAGTCCGAATCAGTTCCTTGATGTTTCCAACAAACTTTTCGAACGCATACAGACGTTCATCCACGATGCCTTTTTGTGTATCTACAACCAGTAAAACCATATACAAGCCCTCCTTTTTTCTTTGGTTCCATCCTACCACAGACTGCCGGTTTCTACAAGCAGATTCAAAAATCCCCACAGGCAGCATTATGTCTGCAGGGGATTCATTCAGCCGCCCATGACGATCAGAATCAGAACCACGACCACTGCAATGGCAATAAGGCAGCCGCAGCCGCCGCCGTCTCCACCACTGCTGCCATTGTTGTGATTTCCGCCGCCACCGCCGCCGGACGAGCCGCCGAAGTTGCGGTTGAAGGCCGTCATGTACTGGGCATAGCCCGTGTCACCTTTGCCGAAATAGCCGTAATCACCGTTTGCCATTGTATTTTCCTCCGTCTGAAGTGTGTTTTGCTTCTTCTGAGGTCATTTTACCAAAGATGATATCCCATAAAGCATCTCTTTCAGAATTTCTTTTGCAATGTCATTCTTCTCCGATGCCCAGATACGCATCGATGTCCATGATGTCTTTTCCTCTGACCTCCACCAAATCCTCAAAAGGGCACCACGGTGTCGCCCACCTGCAAGGTGCGGAACACCGGGTCGATGCGGTCTGCTTTTCCTGTCAGCGTGATGTAGTTGCCCACCGCCGGAACCTCCGGGTGGGCGGTATCCTCCTTTGAAGTACCGCACTGTGATGGTCATGCCCTTGGTGACCTGCATCAGCTGATCGGACAGGGCCGACATTTCTTCCTCGGTCAGAATGCGCTTGGTCACCCGCTCGGTGCGCTGCTTTTCTGCGGCAAGCTGCTCGTCATAGCCCCGCAACGGAGAGAAGGGCGAGAAGATTTTGGCACGGTTCTGAAGGGTCATGCGAGGGTGCTTGCGAAGAGATTCTTCGGTCCGGGGGCGTTCCATTTCTAGGATGTCCCCGTACTTTTTGGCGGTCTCTCGCCCGATTTTGCTATTTTTGTAGTTTTCCATCTGAACCTCCCGCCGAACCTCCTGCACTGTGCCCGCCGATTTGCGCGTTGCGCTGGCGCATGGTAGCACCTTCTTCGTAGCTGCTGGCTTTCAGCACGGCGTTTTTGCCGTACTTGTTCTTGATGCCCAGCATGGCTTGCTGGAGCTTTTTCTCCTTTTCCAGTTTCTTGGTGTCGGTGAAAAAGTCCACCTGATAGATGCCCTCGTCCGGCGTGACCTTGTTGGCGTTGAGGGTGATGCGCCGCACCGTCAGTGCCGGGTCGGTGATGCGCTCAAACAGCTTTGCGCTTTCGTTGATGAGGGTACTGCCCAAATTGGTAGGGGCATCAAACCGAATAGTGCCGGGCGCCGCCTTTGGGGATAACTCTGCCGTAGCGGTCGGTCTGGGTCATACCCCGGTAGCCGCCCTTGTCCACGTTCTCCCGGTCGTAGCCGATCTCCAAGGTGATGGATTCGGTCACCAGTTTCTTTTCGGTAAGCCGGAACATCAGAATTTCCGCCATCTCCCGGACGATGAGCTTTGCCTTATCGTTGGGGTAGGGACAGGTCAGCACCTGCCCCTCGCTGATGCTGTTGGTGCTGGGCTTGTAGCTTTTGATCTCAACCATACCGCAGGGCTCATAGCCCCATGCGTGGTCGATGAGGATTTCTGCATCCACGCCAAAAATCTCATACAGACGATCTTCTCCGTGGATAGAAAACCGTGCCAAATCCCCCATCGTATAAATGCCGTGGGCTTCCAGCCTCTTCACGGTACCAGGACCTGTCATCCAGAAATCCGTCAGTGGGCGATGGCTCCACAGCAGATACCGATAGGACTGCTCGTCCAGCTCCGCAATGCGGACACCGTCTTGTCCGCCGGGATGTGTTTTGCTACGATGTCCATGGCCAGCTTTGCAAGGTAGAGGTTGGTGCCGATGCCTGCCGTTGCGGTGATTCCGGTGTTGTACAACACCTCCCGCACCATGGTCATGGCAAGTTCGTGGGCGCTCATGTGGTAATAGGGCAGATATCCCGTCACATCAATGAAAACCTCGTCGATGGAGTAGGGGTAGATGTCTGCCGGGGACACATATTTGAGGTAGGTTTTGTAGATTTGGGTGGACACGTCCAGATACCGCTGCATCCGAGGCGGCGCAACAATGCAACTCAACCCCAGTGCAGGGTCTGCATTCAGGGCATTGGCATCGAAAGAGGTGCTGGCAAAGTGATTGGCCATCTTCCCCACGCACCGCCTTTGTGCTGTTGGATGGCAGTTTGCAGCCGCTGGGTGTTGACCTCTTTCGGACCCGCTGAACGCTTCAAACAGCCGTGCTCTGCCGGGTATCTTGTAGGCTTTCAGGGAGGGCGATACCGCAAGGCAGATGGTCTTTTTCGGTGCGGGAGGCGTCCGCCACTACCAAATTGGTGGTCAGGGGTCCAGATGGCGGTCTACGCACTCCACCGAGGCATAGAAGCTTTTCAGGTCGATTGCCAGATAGGTGCGCTGCGCTGCCATGATTCAGCCCTCCTTTGCAAAAGTAACAACTATTTATCTTATTATAATAAATCTTTACGCTGTTTTCAAGATGGAACGCTATTTTATCTGTGATATAGACAACAAAAAGAGTGGCAGCATTTCAAGCTGAAACGCTGCCACTCTGTAGGAACTGCGTAATGACTGACGATTATCCTTCTACTTTGACCGGAAAGAATGGACGGAAAATGTGAAAGGCTTGTGAAAAGACGGATCTCTGTAATCCAGATTGCTTTTTGAATACCATATAAAAAAAGAAAGAGCCCGTTTCCGGACAAATTCGTTGGAAGCAGATTTGTTCGGAACGGACTCTTGTAACCGATATGCAAAGTCATGAAACATATAAAATAGGAAAAGTGTCAAAAATCATCTTGGCCAGCGCTCTTTTCTGGACATGAGTGGCGCGAATGGTACATGAGGATGCGTCTGGTACCAGTAAGCTGTGGTAGCGACATCATCCTGACGTTCAAAAAAGACCTCCGTGGCTGACACCAATCTGCTGCAGAGTTACCTTAAGGTCCTTCTCAAAAAGGATAGGATCAAGAAGGTGCCAGCGGTAGAAGCTGCGTTGTGGCATCTGATCATCATTGTGGTAATCATTATGAAGGAAGGTATCGTGGCTAGAGTAGTAAGGATAGCCAAGATACGGAGTACAGTACTGATTTTCAACGGTTTGGCCATTTTGCTGTGTTGCAAAGCTCCAGGCACCGCCGAAGTAATCTTCTGTTCCAGTTCCGCAAATGGTTGGATAATCCTTGTCTCCATCGATGTAGAATTTCATCTCACCTTCTCCGTACCAGTAGCGTTCGAGGCTGGTAAGCGCAAGATAAGTTCCAACGTACTGGCCTTTCCCTTTGATGTTGTCGAGGATAACGTAGTCTTTTGCCTTTTCCGTTATGCGCTGACGACGCCACTGGGCATGGAAGTAGGCAGCATCCTCCGGAACCGTTGTCAGGCAATAGTCGATCTGATAAAAGAAGGCCGGAATCGGCTCATCACACTGATTTTCAATGGTAATACGGGCGTTTTTACGGAACGGCATCGGGAAATAGCTGTTGAAACCACGGGTCGGATTGACAGCAATCGGGACTGAGTTTACCTGGTAGGAAACACCGAAGCCGCAGCAGAAGAAATCGCCAAGCGGGCATTCAACGGATGGGAATTCTTCATCGTCCCAGTACATGCGCAGAACAAGATCCCGCAGAACATAACGGTTACGTTCACTGGTACGGTCTGTGACGGTGATCCAGATGTGCTGAATGATGCCTTCTCCCTGGATCTCACCAAGTTTACGGTCTCTCCTGCTTCTATTTTCGGGATACACGGGGAACCTTTTCTGGACGGACCAAGATCGCTGGATGCCATGCCGCCTTTTCCTTTTTCTCCGTTCCGGTTTTCCCAGTTAATAGAACGGGACTGTCCGCTTTTCAGCTGGAAAATATTCTGTAAACCACAATCAAACATCATATATTCCTCCTACTCACAAATGAGCAACTGTCTTTTATGTTGAATTGAATTCATTCAAACAATTCCGCTTAACAGGTACAGTCTCCACCCATGTTCCAGTTGATTCCTTGAAGGTGATTGCTTGCAAAGTTGTTATTATTGTACACTTTTATTTGTATAAAAGCAATGTGCTACTGCCATAAATCTCTAGCACCACACTTATGAATGCATAACCGCAACATGAATTTTAACAAACAGACAGATAAGCCGACTCAAAAAAGAAACATCATTGTACCAGCAAGCAGTGCGTCCGTCTATACAAACGCCGAGGGTTCCTCCCACATGGGAAGGGATTCCTCGGCGTTCTTCATTTCATGCTTTTCGATTGCCCGGTCAACAGTATCACGCGCCTTACTACAATGCACGGATCACAGCCACTGTTTCAGCACATCGTTCAGCTTATTCAAATCAAGCGGTTTGGCGATATGCTCATTCATGCCGGTGTTCTTTGCCAGTTGCACGTCCTCGGCAAAGGCATTTGCCGTCATGGCAATGATGGGCACTTTGCCCCGGCTGCCGGCAAGCGCACGGATCGCAGCAGTGGCTTCGTAACCATTCATAATGGGCATCTGGATATCCATAAAAATGAGATCGTACCACTTTTCCGGCGCTTCCATCACCTTTTCGACTGCAATTTTCCCGTTTTCGGCGCTGTCGATGGTCACGCCCGTCATTCCTATGATCTCGGTTGCAATCTCACGGTTCAGCTCGTTATCTTCCACAAGAAGGATCCGCTTACCCGCATAGTTTTCCTTCGCAAAGTCTTCCAGATAGTTCCGGGCGTTTCTCCTTCTTCCCGGATGTAAACTGCCGCAGAGTTGCCGTCAGACGGGAACGGAACAGTGGTTTTGCCATAAACGCATTCACGCCCGCCGCTCTGGCTTCTTCTTCGATCTCGCTGAAATCAAAGGAAGTCAGGATGATGATCGTGACATCTTCTCCTACCTGTTCCCGGATTTTTCTGGCGGTTGCAATGCCGTCTATCTCCGGCATCTTCCAGTCCAGAATCACCGCAAAATAGTCGCGGCCGGTCTTGTGCCGCGCCGCGCAGCGTTCCACGGCTTCCTTGCCGGTCAGGACCCATTCGCCCGCTATGCCGATCTCCTGAAGGGTTGCAACGGTGCTTTCGCAGCAGGTCTTGTCATCGTCCACGACCAGTACCGGCAGATCGAGCAGTTCTTTTTCCTGTTCCTTCTCGTTCTCCTGAAGCTTCAGATAGACCGTGACCGTGATCTTCGTTCCCTTGTTGGGAGCGCTTTCGACCTGAATGTCACCATTCATCAGGTTGACGATATTTCTTGCAATGGCCACGCCAAGACCGGTGCCCTGCACCTTGGTCGTCCGGTGATCATCTGCCCGGCTGAACGGCTCAAACATGATCTTCTGGAACTCCGGCGTCATGCCGATGCCGTTGTCCTCGATGGAAAACTCGTAGCAGCCAAGCTCCGAGAAGCCGTTCGGTTTTTCCTTGATCGTAAGGGTAATGTTTCCTCCATCCGGGGTGTACTTGACGGCGTTGCTCATCAGATTCACAAAGACCTGCTGGATGCGCAGGCTGTCGCCGCAGACCGCTTCGTGCTCGATGTGCTCAATGTGGACTTCGAGTTGATGTTTGTGCTCGTCGATTGCCGGTTTTGTGAGAGTGAGCAGGTTATCGACCAGCTCCGGCAGTCTGAAATCCTCCTCGGCAAGGCTTATTCGCCCGCTCTCGATTCTGGCCATATCCAGCACTTCATTGATCAGTCCCAACAGATGACGGCTCGACTTTGTGATCTTGCCAAGACACTCGACCACCCTGTCCTGACTCTCGATATTTGCACCCGCAATGGCGGTCAAGCCAACGATTGCATTCATCGGTGTACGGATATCATGGGACATATGGAGAGGAATTCCGTCTTGGCGCGGCTTGCGTTTTCCGCTGACCGGTACGCTTCCTTCAATGCCTTATGGGATTCGATCTCGGCCTTTTTCTCCTGTGACACATCCATCGAGGCCAGCAGTGCTTTGACCAGCTTTGTGCCATCCCACTCCAGCGGAATGAAAGACCCGATCTTATAGATATTTTCGTCTATGGAGCAGTATTCAAATTTGTAAATGTCATTCTCGCCCTGCAGATTCTTTCGGATATTTTCCGGTGAGAATAATGCGTCCTATCGCCGTCCAATGGCTCCAACGTCTTATACCTTACAGCCACCTGCTCCACAAAATCATGGTAAGCCCCCGTCGGCGCATAGATCATGTCGCCTTGCAGATTATAGAACCGATACCGGTCATTCTCCAGATCGCAGACGACAAAGCGGTCCAGCAGACGTACCATACTCTTGATCAAAAGATCCATCGATGCGTTATCTGAAGCCATCTGCATCCGCCGTGCCGTCTCTGCTTTGGACTCTGTGATGTCCCGCAGAAAAATCATCGCATATTCAGAATCTTCGATCTCACCGCGCATGACCACGTTGCTGACCCATCGTTCCTCCCCATCCAGAACGATGCGGCATTCCTGACGCAGCTCCGTCTCAAGTCCCTTTAATTTTTCCGTGATGTAGGCGCGATTGTAGAAATCCGTTACAGACTTTTTGTCCTCTTCAACCACATAGTTATCCACAAGGAATCGGACCAGTCCATCCCATGTGTGGTTCTGCTCAAAGGCCGTCATCAAAGAGGGCTCCACTTTGAAAGTATCAAAGGTATTCTTTTCCAGATTTACATAGTATTCGCAGAGGTTTGCGCTGGTAAATGCACGGTGAAATGCCGCCGCCCGCTGCGCCTGCATCCGCCTTCTTTTTTCTGCGTCAATGTTGCTGATGATTCCAGCAATTCGATTGGCCGAACCATCCAGACGACGTATCACCTCCGCTGATGCCCGAAACCAGTGGTACTGGCCATCCTGCATTTTCAGCCGGTACTCTACATTATACTTTGTAGCATTGGTTTTGTCGGCAATCGTTTCCAAAAGCAGCTGCATTACCCGGTCATAGTCCTCCGGGTGCAGAAGGTTCGACCACGAATCCAGTTTGTTCGGAAAATCCAGAATGTCATGATAACCAAGGATCTGCCGGAACGCATGGCTCCAGTTCACATGAACGATCTCACCGTTTTCATTACACTCAAAATACCATAATGCAGAATGGATGGATTCATTAACCAGCGCAAGGTTCTCATACGCCCAGTTCATCTGTACTGACATGATCCAGATCGGTGTTCCATCCGTATCGACTGTATCTTTTTTGTAGAGACGCACATAGACGGGAGAGCCATCTGCTGTAAGGATCCGGCCAGCGTGTATTGTCAAGGAATGCGGCATCTTTCTTATAGAAAAGATTCTTCAACGAACCCTTTGTCTGCTCCATCAGGGATGCATAGCTGTAGTTCAGATTATGCAGCAACAGATCACTGACCGACAGGATCGACAATTCGGCATCATAGTACCCGGTAATGGTTCCGACACCACCATTATGATAGACCGTCTCCCGCATGGCCTGAAATGCATTTTTTCCCAGCCTTACCGTATCGGAAGTGTAGATTTCATCTGTAAGCCTTCTATCAAATTTCATTTTCATCCTCGTAGGGTTTTGATTCTGCCGCGCACTTCAATTCTGGTATGTCTTTTATGGTCAACTGGCATACTGATTTGTGATCAAGCTTGTACAGCATAGCTAGTATAGTATACTTGCGCAGCATTTCGATTTCAAGCGCTAATTGGCATTGGCTGTGTAAAAAAGAGAGGCCAATCTGCGTAAAAATTTGCGCAAGTTGATCCCTGTACTTTTCCACAATCCGGCTATCCGTATAGACAGTCGTCTTGCGATGCGGTATACTCGAACCAGATCAACATTTTCAGGAGGAAAAATCATGGCGGGAGAAAACAACAAGGTCGTCATCGTTACCGGCGGAAGCTCCGGCATCGGACGGTGCACGGCATCCGCTCTGAAAGAGAATGGCTGCATCGTCTATGAGTTCAGCCGCAGAAATATCCCTATGGAGGGTGTTACCCATCTGTCTGTCGATGTGACCGATGAAGATGCGGTCAACGCCGCTGTGCAGCAGGTCATCCAAAAAGAGACCAAAATCGATGCCGTGATCAACTGTGCAGGCTTTGGCATTTCCGGTGCGGTGGAGTTTACGTCCATGGAGCAAGCCAAAGCACAGTTTGATGTGAACTTTTTCGGGACAGTCACTGTAAATAAAGCGGTTCTCCCCTTCATGCGCCATCAAGGGAAGGGGCATATTGTGAACATCAGCTCTGTTGCTGCCGTAGCGCACATTCCGTTCCAGACCTTCTACTCTGCAAGCAAAGCCGCCGTTTCTTCTTACTCTTACGCTCTGGCAAACGAAGTCAAGCCCTACGGCATCCATGTTACCGTCGTAGAATTGGGTGACATCTGCACCGGATTTACAAAAGCACGTCAGAAAAGCATTCTCGGCGATGATGAATACGGTGGACGTATCTCCCGGAGCGTCAGTCAGATGGAGCAAGACGAGCAAAACGGCATGGACCCGGCACGCATTGGACGGTACATCGCCGGTATTGTGGAGAAAAAGAACCCGGCAGTCGTTTATGTTGCCGGTGCACAGTATAAATTCCTGAGCCTTTTGTGCAAGCTCCTGCCTGCCGCAGCACGCGGAAAGATCGTGGGGAAAATATACGGGTAACAGGCGCATTGCTCCGCAAAAACTGCTATATCCGTATTTTGTGGACAACGAAGCAGAGTTGTTCTCCTCGGAGTCCGGAAAAAAGGCAAGCCCTCCTTCATAAATTACAGTAACCGTTTATGATACTATGGGGAGGGGTCGGCATGTTTTTATCTCTTCTGCAATTTTTTGCCACAAAGTTTCTGGTTCTGGCGCTTCATCTGGAAAGCGGCAGCTTTCCGCGGCCCCTCTCTGCCCGGGAGGAAACCGAAGCCTTTTCCGCACTGCATGCCGGTGACCCTGCCGCACGGGAAAAACTGATCCGGCACAATCTGCGTCTGGTGGCACACATCGTAAAAAAATACTACGCCCTGCCCGGCGATCAGGACGACCTTATTTCCATCGGCACCATCGGCCTGATGAAAGCAGTGGATACTTTCGACTCTGACCGTCGGGCACGCTTTTCCACCTACGCCAGCCGATGCATTGAAAATGCTATCCTCTCCCCAGCGCACTTTGGGATGGAAAAGAGAATCCACCTCTTTCACGCAATGACGCATCTACGTCAAAATGGATTTTTTGGAGCCGAGAGAGCGGTTCCTTTTTTCTGCTTCAGAGGGTGTCATGTGAGGGTTGTGGTCTAACCCCTCTATACATCTTACAGGTAACTTTGGCAGGCCCCCGCACCACCGTAGAGGCGCAGGCGTTCTACCGTATGTACCACTCTTACGCCGACATCCCGAACCCATGGGACCGTCTGCGTTGGTGCCGCTATGGTCTTGACCTGCTGCAAAAAGAGGTTGCTGCCATGGTGGGCATGGAGGAATGGCTCTATCGGGATCTGGAAAGCGGCGCATTTCACCGCAGCTTCACGCCCGAACTTGCGGACAAGCTCGCCGCCCTTTACGGTATCCCGGTGGAGGATATTCTGGACGACTACACCCTGTTTCTGCACCGGGGCGGAGGAGCCTTCCTCCGCAGATACCGGGAGGCAAAAGGCTGGAACCGTCAGCAACTTGCCGACCACGCAAAGGTCAGCCGGACAAGCATCCGCTGCTGGGAAAGCGGACAAAAGACCATCAGTCAGAAGTGCTTTTGCCATCTGGTGGAAAACCTTGGTTCCGATTTTCCATCTATGCTTCGCATGTGAGGTATGGTAATTTTTCTCCGGTCAAACGAAAAAGCTCGTCTGCAAGCCACGATATGTGGCAGCGCAGACGGGCTTTCGTTATGGAATCATTCTGTTTCAATTATTCTGATATTCGCTCTGACTTACATGGCGTTCCGTAAAACACGCAGTCGTTCTTCAAACGTTGCTTTCCATGCCGGATGCTCGGAGAATACGGTGTGCTCCACCTGACGGACTTGGTTCAGTCCGATGTTCCGCACCGCTTCCACTGCAGCATCTTTTTGGCTCAGATGGCGTTTTCCCACGGTCAGACAGTTTGCGCCTTCTGGCGTGTCGTACTGCTGAAACGCCCGGTTGAAGTCCATCAGGTCATGCAGACGGATGGGCTGATTGGTTTCGTTGTCTACCAGCAGACCCCAATTTTCCCAATGACGGTCAGTATTGCCCACCAGATAATCCAGAATGTTCATCATATAGTAGCTGGGAGCATCCAGCTCTAAGATCTTATCCAGCGTGTTCCAATCATGGTTCGTGCAGTAGACGTCATAGGCTGCATAGGTCACAAGACTATATCGCTGAGATGTCATGATTTTGCTGATGGAAACCGGCTCATTTTCAAACATCCCCTGCTCATACAGTACCTGATGGCAGTCAAAGCACCGGCAGATTTTGCTTGCCAGCACTTCACGTTCCACCGCTTCCCTGCCACCATCCTTGTAAAGATAGAAGCCATCCTCTTTTCGCACCCACGCCTTGGGGTACAAGCCGCCCGTAGACAGGTCATTTGCCAGAAGATGGGCGTTTGTCACCGTCATTTGGTGCCCCCGCAGCGCAATATCCACAAGCGCATTGCTTAAGGAGTGTGCAAAAGGTTGATATCCTCGAATCGAACCTTCTCGTTTTCTTCTTTCACCCAAAACACATCCAGCAAAGACAGACAATGGTAGGATAATGCAATCTGTGCTCGTTCCCTGTCCGTAACACTCTGAGATGCACCGATACTGTTCAGGATTTCCTTGGCGTAGGTGCGATCCAACGTCAACATCCGGGAGGCGCACCAATAGTAAAAGTTCGTTACATTATTGATGCGCTCGTCAAAATCATCCGATTCCACCAGAACCAGATCATAGGGCATGAAATCCTCGAGGCAGACCCTGCATTTCCCTGTCGTGCTGAGTTGTGCCACACAGCTTTCCCGGTGCATGATCTCGTAAAACATGGTTTTCATCCCTCCCTGCGTTCTGTGTCTTGCTCTGTATTTATATTACCTTCTTTTTTCACGGGACGCAAGAGCTTTTACTTTTCAAAAAGCTTTTTCTGCTGCTCCATCAGGACGGTTTCGATACGCTCTTTCAGCAAAAAAAGCGGATCTGTTTTGGGTAATATGCAGCGTCAAATAATTTCCAGCCATTTGTGATCCTCCGCCATTCTTCCCTGCGTCTTTTCAACAAGCAGAACCGGGTCATATTCGGAACGCCAACAGCATCCAGATAGTAATCCAAGCCCTTTCGTGTTTTCGGAATGCATCGGTCTGCCAGAAAGGCCAAGAAGTCTTCCCATGAGGGCGTTTCGTTCACACCAAACGCAGTATCCAGTATTTCGTCAACTTTGTTTTCGATGCAGATCTGCTCCGCTGTAAAATCTGCCAAAATCACGGTACACAACGTATCTCCGTCATAATACCGATATTCTTTCAGCTGATGTCCTTTCTGTTCTGCATTTCTGCGGAACAGTTTCGAATCTGTTGATGCAAGCGGTCGGACGGTGATTTTTTCACCGTCAAAAGAAAGTTCTACCCGGTCCTCTTTTGAAAGTCCCATCGCATGAAGCCACACTGCCGGGAGATTGACCGAATACTTTTCTGCATTCTTTCCTGCTGTTCCCCCGGCTTTTCTTCTCATAATTTTCACGCTGCGACGATTCATGCACTTCACCTTCCCTTATAAAAAGAATACCATATTGGCCGCCAACAATCAATGATTTTATTTTGTCAGCAAAATTCCAAAAACTTATGTAACACAAAAAGCCCCACGCTCAACACTGCCTCTGAATCTGACCGTCTCTGGTCGGAGCAGAAAAGCATATGTTGAGCGTGGGCTTTTTGTTTATCGGCTCGGCTGCCAGCCGGGCTTTTGGTGTTCTTTGGGTTTGTAGGTTCCTTTGGTAGTATCGATCACCGCCTGCAGCAATTCGAGCTTCTGCCATGTGGGGCAGTTCAGACGGTCGATTTTTTCGATCACATAGTTGGCGTGGGCGGTTGCGACCCGTTTTCCGAGTTCGTCCCATCCCTCTTTCGTTTTGGGGTAATGTACCACCACTTCAATGGGGGCACTCTTTCGCATGGCTCACTCACCTCCGATTACATCGCTATCACCTCATTTTTACGGGTTACGGGTTGTCCGCTATTCGCTGCGGCTCCCGGTGAGAACATTCAAAGCCAAGCTGACCAGCAACGCCATATCGATGCGAAGCATTTCAGCCTTGCTGGCATAGCCCATAAAGCGTTCGATGCGGGATTTATCGATCGTGAAGATCTGCTCCAGAAGAATCATGGACGGTTCTTCAAAGGCCGGGTTGGAATCCACCAGCACATGGGTGGGCTGGTTTTTCTTCTTTTCCGTCCGGGTGGTAACAGTTGCAACGATCAGTGTAGGCGAATGACGGTTTCCAATGTTGTTCTGCAGAACCACCACAGGACGTTTTTCCCGCCCTGTTCCGAGCCGATATGCGGCTCCATGTCTGCATAGTAGATGTCCCCCTGAGATATCTCCAATTGTTCGGTAACATAAAAAAATCAACCTCCTCATTTTTACCGTTATAGATGCGGAGAAACAGCCGCCGCAGACGGATACCACGACGGCTGTTGTTCAGGAGGTAAAACGAAACTGTCAGGCATTTCTGCCCCGCCACGGTGATGATGTTCTAGCGGTGCCGTACTGCTTGTAGAGTTCGTACAAAGTTGGATCGCATCCGGGTTTCTTGCCACCAGATTGGCACGTGGAGACGGGTTTCGCCCAGATTCAGGCGCCGTCAGGCAAATGCCGGTCTGCAACGCAAAGAGCGTTGCTTCGTCCTCCTTGCTCAGACCAAGGAAAACCTTGCAGCGGATGGGCAGGTCCTTACCGCCGTTGCAGGCCCGACGTGCCTCCACCGTGTTCTGCCCGTCAAAAACGTAATAGCGGCCATCCCGGAAGCTGACCTTCGGATCATTCGCAATGTACTCCGAGAAGTTTTCCGCAATGGATGCCACCTTCTCCGTGCGCAGAAGGCGCTGGTATTCCATGCAGGGGAAGAGCAATGCGCTGTTCACGAACTGGTAGGTAAAGGTGCTTTCGGGCAGGGTGTTGAGGTTCAGGTTGGAATTCAACATATTTACATCTCCTTTACAGTGTTCAGGTAGGTCGTCATTCGGTCGATCAATGCAGAAACTTCTTCTCTGCTGGTTTCTTGGTTAAAACATCCGGATAGTTCTGGAAAATAATGCCCCATCGGAACATAAAATCCTCTGCTGCGCCTTGCAACTCGCACAGCATGATGGAACCACTTTTTGCAATGCGGTCTCGGTACTGGCTGTCCACCGATACCTTCAACCGTGCCATGTCCTCCTCCGAGAGGTGGCGCTTGTGCCCCTGTATCTTCTGAAGAAAACTTGGTGGTCCGTTGCTGGCAGGTTCGATTTCCTCCTCCGGTGGGGAGGGTGTCACCGGCTCCGGTGCTGCGGGTTCCTCGTTCTGCGGAGGTTCCGGCGGTTTCGGCGGCGCAGACTTTGGCGGCGGACGCTCCGGCTTCAGTCTGGAAAGCAGATTCTCGTTCCGTTTGCCTTTTTCTTTCCGAAGCTCGTCCAAAATGGCCGGACGCTCTTCCTTGGGGATCGCAGGCAAAGCAGCAATCTGTGCATCCGTTGCCTTGATGCGCCCGGTCAGGATCTCCTCCTGTGCTCCGGGCACCGCTTCCTCAGCGGCATCTATGCCCTGCGAGTATTTTTCGGCACGTCGCACCGTCTTTTTTCTCCAACGCCGTGCTCGGAAGCAATGCGTTGACAGGTTCTGGATTCTGTGAAAATGTGGTCATTTTTGACCACATTTTCGTATTCCATGTTTGCTGCCGAGAGGTGCGCCCACCGCCAGCTTGGTCGATTCGTACTCTTTGCCCAGAAGAAACTTCTTTTGTTCCGGGCTGAGATTTCTGCGGCCAAGCTGATTTTTGCAGATCCATGCAAGCGCTTCGTACTTGTTCGCAAGCTGGATTTCTTCCACTTCAAACTTGATAAAGCCGTGCTTTTTCAAGATGCGGTAGCGGGTGTGCCCATCCAGAATGTAGCCATTCCATGTGATGATGGGATTCAGAAGACGACCCTCGGCAATGATGTTCTGCTCAAGCTGCTGTTCTTCCTCAAACTGCAGCGGCGGAATTTTGCTTTGAAACTCCGGGTCAATTTTAAGCTGGCTCAGTTTCACGTCGGTTCTCCTTTCCGGTCATTTTTGATTTACGGACAATGGGCTGAACGTAGTAGTCAAACCCATATCGTGTCTGGCAATACGTGCAGACATCCTTGACGAGCTGCCTGGGGTCGGCTCTGCGGAGCCGGACGTCCTTTGCGTCCAAAAATGCCCCTCGGCAGACGGCGCACAAAGTTGTCAGGGTGGATTCGTCCACCTTTTTTGTGGTCTTGCGGTTCATTTGCGTACTCCTTTTCGCTGATATATAAAAACGCCGTCCGTGGTTACCCTCGAACGGCGTTTGGAAAAGGTTTTGTATGGTTTCTCTTAATTTGCCCCCGGCACCCCTGAGAAAGGGAAACATTCAGGCGTTGGATTTGCACCACTCCATTGGCCTCTCGGCCACCCCGTCTTCTTTATGACCGGGCCGCGAATTACGGAAGTATCATTATCTGGAAGTACCTGAAGCTGCATATTCAATTTTCAAGGTCCGCCCGGCTGCGGCTCCCGCTCCCTTTCGGAGGTGGGCCGCTGCCGTGACAATAGTGTATCGTACTTTCGAGCAAAAGTTTATGGACTTGTAGTCCAAGTCACCCACCCTCTTAGTCCATATATTGTATACAACAGTCCCAAAAAGCAAAAAAATCCCGCCTGAAAAGCAAAACCTTCGCTTCGCCCTCAGACGGGATGTCTTTCGACACGACTGTTAGCTAAATCAACCAATAAAGGTCTCCGAAATTTCTCGTTCTCTTTCTTATTAGGAAAAGATTCGGAGGCCCTGCCCACTTTGTTTCGCTGTAGTTTTTTTTTTCGGAATAGCGGCTTTCACCAGCAGCGTCATGGGACGGCGCAGTTCATCCTTCATGCCGTAAACCCTCAGCATCTCTGCAGAGGTTCTTTGTCATATTCGCTGGTATGGAGTGGCAAGATCGCCGGAAACCACTTCACACCAGAAGCAGTCCATGGAAAGATGAAACGCCGGATAATCGTACTCGATTGTACCAATTAAATCCTCCACGGCGATTTTTTGTTTTTACTGTAAATCGCCAGTGGATCGAGATGGTAGTAATCGAGAAAATTCCCCAGTGTCAACGGCAGGCCGGTATCTTCTGTGAAGGAGGCTGCCCGTGCCACAAGACCTGAAGTGCGGTCATAAGATGCACTGATATTATCCAGTACGTATTTTGCCGCGATCTTTTCCAGCTGAATATAACAGCCTTTGGGCGCAGAGAGAAAGCCCTCCTTGATTTCCCGGCTTACACTGCGGGTGGTATTGGAAAGCAGCGCTGCAAACTTCTCCTCGAAATTGTATTTTTTGTTTGCCTGACCGATAAAATCCAGCACGGTCAGGCATTCTTTGTTTTCGGCCAGACGCAGGCCGCGGCCCAGCTGCTGCAAAAACACGGTCAGCGATTCCGTGGGGCGCAGGAACAGCACAGTGTTCACCTCGGGGATATCCACACCTTCGTTGTAAATGTCCACCACAAAGAGGAATCGAAGTTCCCCGGAAACCAGCCGCTGCTTGGCGGCGTTGCGCTCCTCGTCAGGAGAGTCGCCGGTCAGTGCCATAGACGGGATGCCGTGGGTATTAAAGTAGCGCGCCATAAATTGGGCATGAGAAATGGAAACACAGAAGCCCAGACCTTTTACCTCGTTGATGTCCGTCACATATTTTAGGATAGAGTTCACTACAAGGTCGGCACGCCGCTCTGCCACCAAACCGCTGAGGGTGTACAGATTAGACAGTTCGTTTTTGTCGTATCCGCCCGTGCGCCATTTCAGGCTGCTCAAATCTGCCGTGTCGGTCACACCGAAATATTGGAAGGGACAAAGCAGTTTCCGGTCAATGGCTTCCGGCAGACGAATTTCGGCAGCAATGCGCCCACTGAAATAGTCCAGGATGTTCTTGCCGTCCATGCGTTCCGGGGTGGCGGTCAGGCCCAGCAGGATTTTCGGCTGATAGTACACCAACAGCTTCTGATAGGTTGGTGCTGCGGCATGGTGGAACTCGTCCACGACAATATAATCGTAGAAATCCGCATCCGTTTTCGTGGTGAAATCCTGCGAATTGAAAGTCTGAATGGAGATAAACAGATGATCGATGCTGTCAGCCTTGTGGCTGCCTACAAACAGCTCTCCGAAATTGGCGTTCTTCAGAACCGCTCGGAAGGTGTACAGGCTTTGCTTCAGAATCTCCTCCCGATGCGCCACGAACAACAATCGGCAGGGGTGACCCGGATGCTGTTTGCAGAAACGCTTGTAATCCAGTGCGGAAATCACAGTCTTTCCGGTTCCGGTAGCAGCCACTACAAGGTTGCGGTTGTACCCTCGCACGGTGCGTTCTGCTTCCAGTTTGTCCAGAATCTCCTGCTGGTAAGAATATGGCAGAATGTCCAGCGTATAGATGCCACTGTTGTCGGTTTCGCTGTACTTTTCATCTTTTTAAGGCACGGGTCAGGCGTTCCTTCTGCCCTTCATCATAATATTCAAACTCGTTGGAGTTCCAATAGCTTTCAAACGTAGCTGCAATTTTGTCAATCGTCTCCGGCAAGTCCTTCTTTGTGACTTTCACATTCCATTCCAGACCGCTGGAAATTGCGGCATTGGACAGGTTAGAGGAACCAACATACGCCGTCGTGAAGCCGGTATCCCGGTAAAACACATAAGTTTTTGCATGGAGCCGGGTACGCTTCGTGTCATAACTGACCTTGATTTTGGTGTTGGGCAGCTGACGCAGTTCTTCGATGGCCTTCACATCTGTAGCCCCCATATAGGAAGTTGTGATGATGCGCAGCTCGCCTCCACTCTGCGTGAACTGGCGCAGCTCGTCCATAATAAGCCGCAGACCACTCCATTTGATGAAGGACACCAGCATATCAATGCGGTCAGCAGACACGATTTCCTTTTTCAACTCGGTGTACATCTGAGGCTCATGAATGGCACCGGTGAACAACGAGCTTTGTGCAATAGAGGTCTCCGGTCGTTCCAGCTCTTTTGCGCTTTTTCCTGTGGCAAGGCGCGGGTCGTTCTCGTAAAAGCGCAAGAAGCTGCTCTGCCCGCTGGTCAACGCCCAGCGAAGCAAAGTCAGCTTCCTGTGTGGTGTTCTGGATCGTGTTTACGATCTGATTTGTCAGCTGAATCGTTGTGTACATTCTCAAGGCCCTTCTGCACCAGTCGGTCAGATACTGCGCCAACACCTTGCCTCTGCCGTGTCGATGGGCGCAGTGGACTTGCGGGCCTCCGGAATCTCCGAAAGCTCGCTGCTCAGTGCGTTATTGATGACCTGTTCATACAGTCCGGGTTGGAGCATGGCAAATTCCCCCTTGAATTTTTTCGCCTCATTACAATGATAGGACATCAGACGCTCCACCGACACGATAGAACACCCTGTTTCCTGCTTTTCTTGCAGTAAGCAGCCCCATCTCATGGAATTTCATCACAAACGTCCGAATAGTTGCATACGCAGCGTTTCGGAAATCCTTTTCCAGCTGCTTTGTGGTAAACTCCTCTGCACCATAAGCAGACAGAATATACTCCCAGAGCAGCCGTTCTTTTTCTGTGATTTTTCCTTCCGCAAGAGCAGTTTGATATACCTCAAGATCAGTTTTCGGCGGGACTGCATCCACCTGCAGGCGGTTATAGACCTCATTGCAGAAGTAGAACAGAAAGGGAGTCACATCCGTATAGCCGGAAATCAGAGCATTTCTCTCCACGCGTTCGTAGGCTTTGTAATATGCGTCCTTGTTTTCAGCGATGTATCGGGAAAACGGCGTGAACAGTGCCGCCCACAATAAAAACCTCGCCATGCCGATAAAAGTGGTTTGGCAGTAATCGATCTTCATCCGGGAGATAATCCCCTGTGCTGATCTGATATAGGTAATGCAGATTCTCCTCGGTGATCGTATTCTGACGATTCGCGATAAATTCCAGTCCGCGCTTCATACCATAGATGCGGGCTTCTTGTTCATCACGAGGGGCATAACCATCGAGGATATAACGGATACTGCTGCGGGTCGAGCGGATACTTTCAATTTGAAAAGTCGCATAAATTTCCTCGGTCATTGCCGACAAACCGAAGTTTTGTCCACTGACAGGGACAGAGCTTCATACCATTTGTTGAAATTTGCGCGAGGTTCGGCAGGTAAAACAGCTTATTTCCAGAAAAATCAGTCAACGGCAGAGGCTGCGCAAAGTTTTGCCGCAGCAATTCGGCAAATTCTTTGACGCTGACAGTCGAGTACTTGTATTCCATCCGATTGAGTTCAAACAAATGCTTATCTGAAAGCATTTTGGCAAACTGTGCCCCATCCATTCTGTCCACCTCGCAGTTGATACTTATTGATACTATATAGTATCAATATATCGATTCTTTATAAAAAAGTCAACCGAAACAGGCCGAACCAACTTTTTTCCATACTTTCCGTCAAAATTCCCGTGGCACAGCCACGGATCACATCTCCATCGGCTTATTCCCCACTTCGTCCAGATACGCATTCAAAAATTCCGCTGCAAGGCTGTTGGGACGGATGTTTTCTCTGGCTTCCTGCGGGGTGAACCACTTGCAGCGGTCCACTTCGTGGTTGATATGCAACGCCTTTGCGGTTCTGACGAAAGCCGTAAAGTTGCACATCAGCGTGTTGGACGGCTCAAAAAACTTGGTACGGTTGAATCGGAGGTGCTCTACTTCCAACCCGGTTTCTTCCCGGACCTCCCGCACCACGGCGTGTTCTTCTGCCTCACCGCGGTTCACATATCCAGCCACCAGAATATAAGAGGGCTTGCCGTACTGCTGGATGAGCAGAATTTTCCCGGTTTCCTCATCCACAACAATCATGCTGACTGCCACATTGTACATCGGGAAACGGTATTGCTGGCATTTCGGGCAGTAAGGCACAATGCCCTCTTCTTCCAGTTCTTTTTCAATCAATGCCGTACCGCATTCAAAGCAATGCTTCTGAATCATTTTTACACTTCAAACACTGTTTTCGTCAGCCGGATACCTGCTGCCGTTTTCATCGTATGTTCCATAAAGGTTCGGATTGCCTGCTGGTCGTACCCGCTTTCGGACGCATTGACGATATAATCTGCCTCAATCAGAATCTGATAGTCAATGCCGTCGATCTGCGCCGGACTATGGTGGTGCCCTACCAGATAGGCCACCCGGTCGATCTGTTGCCGCTGTCATGCCGGTATCCGCCAAGAACTCCCGCACCAGCGGGGCACCCTCCTGCTCCTGATATTTACCATTGGTGTTGCCGTATTTTTTGCGGCAGAGCGGGCAGGCGATATCGTGGGTGATGGCCGCCACCTCCAGAATAAAC
>VOFC01006187.1_pt1 | contig 126589 bp, 130 predicted proteins | sample 5384161 | NCBI WGS metagenome assembly VOFC01 (sample SAMN12384722, study PRJNA508395) | human gut metagenome | isolation source: healthy gut B | host: Homo sapiens
AACGCAAACCAAATTGAAATACGTCCTGAGCAGGATACCGACTTCATTTTCTGTACGGTGGGAGAGGAAGCGGGTTTGTAGGTTCGGCCGCGGTCTTGCTGGCTTTTCTTATTTTGATATTGAGATTGATATTCCTTTCCGAAAGGCACCGTTCAAGCTGGTCGCGTATATGGGTATTCGGTCGTGAGTATTTTCCCTTTCACCTATTTATCAATATAGGGATGGTGTAGGGCTGACCTCGTAATTGGTATCCCATTACCTTCTTAGTTGGAGTTCTTCTTTATGGGGATTTACGATATTGCTGTTTATTTTCCTGCGGATAGATGGGGGGCGCGGCAGGAGACTCTAGTTCGTTTATTTTCTAATTCTCCTGTCTTTCAATTCGGATACCAATGTCATTGATTCCGGACAACTCTCATCTTTCATCCTGTTCATAATTTTGAAGGTGTAATTAGCAGGATACAAAGGACGTGGCCGGATTTGATAAAGACTGCTGATTGATAATACGTTTAGATCTTCTTCTAACCAATGTGTAGCTCTGGCAGAACGTAAATTGTGACAATGTATATTTTCCGGCATCTCTGAACACGTCGCATGAGCTAATCTGGCATAAATTTTCAAACGTTTATTAATAGCTTCGGGACTTAGTTTATGCCTATTGCCATTATAATTTGAATAAAACAAATATTCGTCTTTATTAGGTGTATCTCCGTGAAACATATGCACATACTGTCGAATTATTTTCACGACTTCTGGCAGTAGATATATATTGCGCAGTTTCGTACCTTTTCCCCATACCGTAATATAATTCTTGCCATCATGTTCGCCAATATGTAGGTCGTCAAGTTTTAGTGATAGTAATTCGTCGATACGTGTGGCTGTATTGTATAGCAGAGTAAATAAAGCAAAATATTGTCTTCCTGTTCTTGTTTTCAAATCAATAACGCCGAAAAAGGCTTTCATTGCCTTCTTCGTGATTTCAAGTATGCTTCGCTGCGGTTCTTTCATCCGTTTGACCGCTTTTGAATCATATTCGACGTTAATAAAGCGGATATCTTTGTGACTTAAATATTTTAGGAAGGATCGGAGGCATGCGAGTCGGTGATTACATGTTGAGTTACAGGATTTTCTTTTGGTCTTCAGCCAAAACATCCATTCATGTATAAATGCGATGCTAAAGCAGTCTGACGACATCGTTTCGCATGAAATACCTTTCTCAGATTCAAGAAAGTTGACATATAATGCAAGTGCGTCTGTATAAGCCTTTTGAGTGTGTATGCTACTCGACCTTTGTAGTGGTAGGTATGTTACTATCCATTCGTGAACGGCAGAAATAATAATAGTTGCCTCAGTTTTTATTCTTCTTCATTCGTATAGTAGTCGGTTAAGTCAGGAAGTATTTCTGTTAGCCCCGAACCACTTAATTCATTAAGTTGGTCGGCAAAAAAAGAGGTACCAAGTTATAATAATAGGCAGTCGCTTTTTTATAGTAGTATGACCCATAGTGCGACTGAGATAAAGAAGTTTGTCAAACCATTCTGGGCCGACGTATTTCCACTTATTTATGTTTGTAACCGCATAATTACTCCTTAAATCGTAGATTCTTGCTTTGGCATCAGAAAACATCGTCCAAAGCCTGCTGAAATGATATGGCAGCCATGTTCTGCTGAAATGATCGCCGAACTCATTGGGGAAGAATGCTTTTTGCGATTAGGGATATATCGTGTGACAGCATCATCATATTGTCTAAGCAAATCCCATAAACTTGGGTGAAGGGCTATGCGATGCTGATTTATACCTTTTGACTTTGATATGTTTACTACTCCATCCTGTAAATCGACATCTTCACGAGTCAACAGCCTTGCTTCACAAGTACGCAATCCCGTGCTGTATAGAAAACGCAATATAACGGATAAAGTCATGCGACGTATACGGAATGCATAGCCTCTATAGTGTGTCATTTTTTCCATCAGATCTGCATTCTCAAATAGATTACGCAACTCATCTTGACTGAAAGCATGTGGTATGAACTTTTTCTTATCGTATGGTAGGTATTCCGGCAAGGGTAATTCCTCGTCGGAGGCTTTGTTTACATAGTGAAGAAATGAACGGATTGGAGCTATTCGCTTGTTAAAAGAAGCGGGGCATTCCGTTTCCCGTTTACTACACCACGATAAAATCATTTCTTCCGTAAGTTTACTTGTAATCGGATAATTAGCTGCGCAGTGGTTGTTAAAAAAGCGCAGGCATTGATGTGTTGTGTTACTCAATGCACCGGCAGTTCTCATGTGTACAATATATTTTTCCAACAGATCGGATGCCGCAGATATTTTTAAAGGTTGTTCTTCCGGATTTCTACGAATAGGTTGAATTTTACGGCTGTTCCGTAATGGCACGATTGTATGGATTCCCCGCGAATTTAAAAAGCGTATGAAATGATTAATAAATCCTATTTTGTTCTTTGGCTTTGTAGTTTTACGCACACCGTTGTTAATCCATTGTAGAAGCGAGTCTATCGTTACATTTGCATTATTCTGTCGGGCCCATGTTCTAAGAGATTTTGCGTTGTTGGTATAGCTTTTCCCGCCATCTGCCTGTTCAAGATATAGTGAAACCAACTCTTCTAAATTTTTTCATTATATAAACACCTCCTTTCTTAGCGGGAACGAACTTATATCTAATCCGCATTCCCTTAAATGCACTAAATCTGCATCGATGTACGGATTTAATGATAAAGGAGAGGTGTGTCCGAGAATTTCACTGATTACATTTGTTGCTATTCCTGATTCAAGTAAACTCGATGCCAGATTGTGTCGGAATAAACGTACTCCCTTTTGACATCCATTTTGCCGAACCCCTATTTTCTCTAAAGCTCGTGTGACAATAACCCCGATAGATCTGATTTTTAATTGTTTTTTTATATCAAATGTATTCAAAAACAGATTACTCATTCCCATTTTATTCTGACGCTCATATTTGATGTAATCATAAATGGCATTACCCACTGTGGCTGTAAGAGGTAGACAAAGCGGTGCATCAGTCTTAGACTGCCGGATGTTCATTCTATCCGCTTTCCAATCAATGTTCGTCATCGACATTTTTGCAATGTCTGCACCTCGAATGCCTGTATGTATCAGTAGCGTCATAATAGCTTTGTCGCGAAGAGAAAGAAGCGTTCCTGTCGACAATTCTGATTTAATAATATCCAATTCGTCTTTATGTAGATATGGATAATTTTTTCTTGACCTTCTAATTGGTGGAACGGAATTTATTATACGTTTACACTCCGCCCATGTATCAAATTCCCGATTGCCTTTCAATACAGCCACAATATTGTTTTTGTAGGTGTGACCTCTGATTTGCCTCTCTCCGTCAAAGAAGAATTTTTGAATCATGGTAGTTGTTACATCATTCAAGGTTTTGGCTCCCTGATCTTGCAGGCACAACAAAAAAGCTGAACCATTGTTGGCTTCGGCCTGAATGGTTGTTTCCCTTTTGTCAGTCTTTGAAGCCGCGATTTTAAAATTGTCGATCACAGATCGAAATGCTGAGGAAAGTCTTTGATATGAAGACTTTCGTTCTGGATACTTTCTTTTTGTCATTACATTAAAATTAATTTTAGGAATACCAACATCTTACCTGTAATGTAATAAAAAAGAAAAATATTATCCAAACTTTTATCTGATAATCTGTCTATATATCAGGCGATTGCACGATTAGTTGGAATAATATAAAAGTTAGGATAAGTGACCTTATCCGAAATTTCGGATAAGGTCACCCACTCGACCGGCTCGGCGGGCCGTCTCGACCGCCATTTGGGCGAGCCGTCGACGGCGGCTTACGGCCGTGAGGAGTTGGTCGCAGAGTTCTCGGCGGCCCTGGTTGGCCTCGGCCTGGGCGTGTCGAGCGGCATTCGGGCCGAGAACGTAGCTTACCTGAAGGCTTGGCTGAGGGAGCTGCGCGAGAAACCGGTCTTTATCTTCTCGGTATTGAGCGACGTGCAGCAGGTCGTTCGCTTCTTCGAAGAAGAGCTGTGCATGAGGCTTTTCGATACGGCTCCGGCCGAGAATGGGGCATAGGGGTTTCGGCCCCTTTTGTCGCGGGCTTTCTTTCGGCGCCGGCGAATGCCGGCGCCTTGATCGCTCCTAAAAAGCACGACTTGCAGGGCGTTGCAAGTCGCGCTTTTCTCCACGTCGCGGCAGTGCACCCCTCGCGTTGCGAGGGAGAGCGGTATTTTCTCTCTGGGTCTGACCGGGCTGCGTTTTTACCCGGCCTCTGTCAGAATTCAAGTTTTCTGCGACCTGAAGGGTCACCCCATACGCGTTGCCTTCAGGCCATTCTGATACAAAGTAGTGACCCTGCATTTTGCCGGGCAATGAACCCGTGAAATATTTTCTTAGGCGTCCCTTCGGGAGCTGTGTTTATGATGAAAAAATTTACCCCGGCAGGCCGGGGCACTCTGAAGAAATTTTTTCAAAAATATTTCCCGGAACCCTTGCGCCGGTTCAGCGGTAGAGAGCGGCCGCCTATGCCCATTCCAAAGGAACGGGCGGCCGCTCCATGTTCATTACAAAATGTCAGCGTCCCATACGAGTATCAGAAAGGCTCTGAAGGCAACGTGTAAGGGGATGACCCTCGTTCTTTGAAATCTCGAAAACATCCATCGGCAGGGAAATCACAGCCCGGCAAACCTTCGAGAAAATGATAGTTCGATAGAAAGGATAAAGGGCGTGACGAGGATGTTAGCGAGTTTTCGACAATAAGTTCTTTGACGTATTAACCAGCTCCGCTCGATGTGGTCGGCGGATGGCGGGGAGCGAAGCCCCAGCGGAGCGCAAATACAAACATTTTAAAATTTTAATGCTATGGAAATATCACTGGATGATTATTTAGGGCAACGAGGGCTGAGGTCTCCGATAAGTGGGTACATGGATGACAAATGGCGAAACATGCGCTTAACGGCTCGGGGGCAAAAAAGATTCGAGAAAGAGGCGGAGGCTGCAATTATTGAATACAGCAAGCTACGCAAAGCCGCCATAGACGAATATAACAATTTGGTGAAATCGGGCGAGATAATCCCGCCGCATGAAACGAAATTGGAAGCCCTCTTGAGTGTGGCCAGAGGACACCCGGATAACGAAGGAACACAAGCAGCCCGTAGGTTGCTGAAAAAAAGATATGGTATAATATCCTGGTAATATGCCGCATAATTCAAATTCTTAAAAAATTACAGCTATGAAAAACGATTCTAACAATGCAGCAAAACAAATGATTGCCCGGTATCCTGACCTGAAACCGTACCCGAAGAGTGCCGCGGAGAATCTGCGCCGCGAATTGCGGGCCGTATTTCCGCAAATTACATTCTCGGTTCGTTATAAATCTTTTTCCGGAGGTGATGAGATAACAGTATCATATGAAGACGGGCCAAAGGTTGAAGAGGTCGAGGCGATCGCTAATAAATACGCCTATGATTCGAGTCAATGCGATGCTATGACCGATTATTACGATTACCGTCCAACGGAATTCACCCGAATTTTTGGCGGTGCAAAGTTTGTGCTGATTCGCCGAGATATGAGCGATCGTGTACGTGCCGATCTGTGTTGCAAAGCGGTAGAGATCGCTCCGGATCTGGCCGACGGTAGAAACGTACGGCGCGAAGAGCTTTTTAGTCCTGGCGAAATGTGTGCCAGTGTCGAATTATTTGAGGCTACTCGCGGGTTGTGCTGGGTTTCAGCCGATTCGATAGCCCGTAATTTATTCAACAAAATGAGTTTTGCGTAGGTAAGGCAGAGATTATTTTACGATTCGAAAACCGGAGCGGGCGACGTCCCGCTCCCTAAATCAAAGGATTATGGCACAGGTAGCATTATTAACGAAAGGCATCGTTTACGACACGTCCAGACAGGTCGTGACGTTGCACCAGGTGGTCGAACGCTTCATGCTTGGGGACTCTCTTTGTGAGAAGTGCATCGTCACCGAAATCATGTTCGACGAGCATGCCGGCTATACCTACACGCTGATCGGGCTCAAGTCGCTCCGGAACTTCCGCACGCGTTTCATCTTCGATGAACACGAGTCGGCCAGCGGATTCTTCGCGGATCTCGCTTACCCGACCTTCTTGGCGGCCGAACAGGTCGAAGAGGTCATTTCCCGTGCGGCGGCCGCCGAGAAGCAGCGCCGCGAGGAAGCAGCTATCGCCCAGCAGCGTCTGCATCGCGGGGCTCTTGTCGTAGACTATTCAGCGAAGGCCCTGGCCATCTTTACCGACGAACCTTCCGATGTGTCGGTTCTGGAGCGTATCAAGGCCAAGCGCAACTCCAGTCTGACTTATCAGGGCCGCAAGGTCGCCGGCTGGATCTTCCCGAAATACCGTCAGGCCCAACTGGCGGCCGTCATGTCGTTGTAATTAAATTCTGCAAATTATGAAAGTAGGTACGAAAAGCCTCCTGTTCGGAGCACATAACATCTTTATCCATCCTTTTCTGGTTTTCATCGCTTGGTGGCGGTTGTACGGATTCCCGGCTGATCCCCGGCTCTGGGTTGCGTTTATCGTCCATGACTGGGGCTATCTGGGCAAGCCGAACATGGACGGCCCGGAAGGCGAAACGCATGTCGAGCTGGGGGCCCGGATCATGCGGATCTTCGGCCGACGCTGGGAAGAGTTCACGCGGCATCATTCCCGGTTCCACTCCCGACGGGACGATGCTCGGCCCTCGCGGTTGTGCTATGCCGACAAGCTCGCCCTGTGTTGCGAATGGGAGTGGTTCTACCTGTTTCGGACGCGGATCACGGGTGAGCTCAAGGAGTACATGGCGCTTTCGGCCAACGGCAAGTATAGCTGTAAGGAGTATATGAACCGCTCGATCGAGACGCCGCAGTCGTGGTATAGGGCGGTCAAGAGTTTCACCTTGCGCTACGTCGCACAAAACTACCGGTATGGACATCGTTAAGACCATCACGACGAAGATCCGGCGGCATAACTTCACGTTCCGCGAAGGCCGCCGGATCTACTACGGCCTGCAAATGGATACGACCCGTCTGGTCTGGGCTCGGAACCTCTGCGAAGGCTGGCAGATCGACATCGACGGGCGGCGGATCACCGTCGATTGCGTCCTTCGGGAAATCACGATCGGCAATGGCGAAATCATCAACTACTGACACCTTGCGGCGTACAGGTCAGCCGCTATTTTTTACTATGCGAACGATTGTTATAACACACGACGGATTTTGGTATACGATCGAAGATTGGAATTTTGCCCGATGGAAATTGTATGAGAGTACGCAAGGCCGTTATTATTGCGACATGCATGGAATTAAAGTCACCTTTGAAAGTGTGGAGCATTTTCTGGAACTCATGTATGGCCATAGCCGGGTCGGGGAGTTTGTCAACTATGAAATCAAAATCAAGGAGTCCGGACGGTAACGATTTTGTTTTTCTTCCCTTCACTATTCAACACGGCAGCCCGGCCATCACGGCCGGGCTGCCGATTTCTCCTGTTTAAAAAAGCTATCCCAATGAATTCAAACGATAAAATCCGACTGTTGTACATCGACCTGTTCTGCGGTGCGGGCGGCACCTCGACCGGGGTACACCTTGCGCGGCACGGCGGAGATCCTTGCGCCAAGGTGATCGCGTGCGTGAACCACGACGCCAACGCCATCGCGTCGCACGCTGCCAACCACCCCGACGCGCTACACTACACGGAGGACATCCGTACGCTGGAGTTGGGGCCGCTCGCGGCCCATGCGGCCCGGATGCGCCGCCAGTATCCGGACGCCTTCGTCGTCCTCTGGGCCTCGCTGGAGTGTACGAACTTCTCGCGGGCCAAAGGCGGCCTTCCGCGCAACGCCGACAGCCGCACGCTGGCCGAACACCTGTTCCGCTACATCGAGGCGCTGAACCCCGATTACATCCAGATCGAGAACGTGGAGGAGTTCATGTCGTGGGGCGATCTGGACGAGCGGGGCAAGCCCGTCAGCAGGGATGCCGGGCGACTGTACCGGAAATGGATCGACAACGTGCGGGGCTACGGGTACGACTTCGGCCACCGCATCCTGAACGCCGCCGACTTCGGGGCGTACACTTCCCGCCGGCGGTTCTTCGGGATCTTCGCCCGCCGCGGCCTTCCGATCGTCTTTCCGAAACCGACTCACACCAAGAACCCGGCACAGGGCGACCTGTTCGGCCAGCAGCTTCGCAAGTGGCGGCCAGTGCGGGAAGTCCTCGACCTTGAGGACGAGGGCGAGTCGATCTTCGACCGGAAGCGGCCGCTCGTGGAGGCATCGCTTGCCCGCATCCACGCGGGGCTGGTGAAGTTCGTCGCCGGCGGGCGCGAAGCGTTCCTCGTCAAATACAACTCGATGAACCAGTCCGGGAAGTATGTCGCACCCGGCATCGACGAACCGTGCCCGACCGTGGCGACGCAGAACCGTCTCGGCGTAGCCAAGGTGTACTACCTCTGCAAGCACTTCGGCGGGTCTCCGGAGGGGAAATGCACAGCCGTCGATGCGCCCGCGGGCGCGATCACCTGCCGGGATCACCACGCCTTCGTCTCGGCCTACTACGGCAACGGATTCAACTCGTCGATCGAGCGGCCGTCACCGACTGTCACGACAAAGGATCGCTTTCAGTTGGTGCGTCCGTTCTTCGCCAACTACTATTCCGGCGGCGGCCAGACGTCAGGAACGGACGGCCCGGCTCCGGCCGTCATGACGAACCCGAAGCAGCGGCTCGTCACGCCGTGGATCATGAACACCAACTTCAGCAACGTCGGCAGTTCGCTCGACGCTCCGGCCCAGACCGTGACTGCCAACCGCAAATGGCAATACCTGATGAACCCGCAGTTCGCCTCGGCGGGTGCCGCTACCGATCGGCCGTGTTTCACGCTGATCGCCCGCATGGACAAGCGGCCGCCGCGGCTGGTGACGGCCGAAGCGGACGGCGAGGAGCTGCCCTCGTTCATCAGGCTGGAGGACGAAACGTTGGTTTACGAGATTTACCCGGAAGATACGCCGATGCTGGTGCAGATAAAGGAGTTCATGGCGCTGTACGGACTGGTGGACATCCGGATGCGGATGCTTCGTATCCCGGAGCTGATGCGGATCATGGACTTCCCGGAGAACTACGTATTGATCGGCACGCAGGGCGAGCAGAAAAAATTTATCGGCAACGCCGTCGAAGTGAACATGGCGCGGGTTCTCTGCGAAGCTCTGGTGGCGAAACTTTACGAGTTGAACATCGTGCCGCAGCGGTTTGCGGCGTAAAATTTGTTTTCTTCCCTTCACATATCAACATCCCGGCCGGAGCCTCATGGCCCGGCCGGGATTTATTAAGAGGGGTGTTGTTTTTGTCGGTATATCTGAGCCGACAGGTGGCCGGGTTGGATCGTTATAGACTGCGCGGCCATCGCGTCGGGTCAGGTATGCCCGACGACTAGCTACGCTCGCATGCGCGATGGTCGCTTAGAGCGGTTTTGCTCGACATTATGCCCCGGCAGCTTGCGCATGCCGGGGGCATTTTTGTGTTGTCCGCATGCGTCTCCTTTTGGAACCGGGCCAAAAGGAGCAAAAGCCCGCCCGCTTTCTTTGCCTACGGGAGCCAAAGAAAGCGGGGCAAAGAAATCTCCGGGTCGCCCTCGGCGCAGCACGGCCACAATGCGGCCGTGCTGCGCCGGGACGTGCCCCTACCTGCGCCGATCGGCGCAGAGAGCGGAAGCCTCCGGCTGCGGGCACGAACCCGATGACTTCGTGCCCTTCGAAGCGCGACCCGCTCGTCGCGCCTCTCCTTTCGAGCTCCGTGGAAGGGCTCAAAAGGTTCGGTTCACTCCTCGCTACCCCCTTCCGTCCCCCGGGAGACCTCCTTTTATCCTGCCAGCGCGATAAAAGGAGCAAAACCGCGTCCGCTTTCTTTGTCTTGAGGACACAAAGAAACCGGAACCCAAGAAAAGTCACTCACCCCGTTTCTTGGGCAGGTAGCGGCAATGCCCGCTACGTGCCCAAGTCCTCGGCGCAAAGCCGGCGCGGCCTTCCGGCCCAAGGCTTCGCCGCGTGTCTGCGGACGCAGCCGAGGCGTGTTTCGCAACCCGGATTCGGTGAATAGCTTCGGTTTTATCTTTCTTCCCTTCACTATTCAACACCCCGCCTCGGCGGGGCGGGCACCGGAAAACTCCGCTTTGCGGAGATTTTCGGTGCCGCGATTTGCGCCTTCGACAAGCTCGGCGCAAATTATAGGTATTTGTCTGTACGCCGCCATGCGCTCCGCCGGAGCCTCGCTTTGGCGGCTGACAAAGCCCCCCTTTCTCCCCCGAATGGGGGATTCCTTCTTTCGTGAAGAAAGAAGCAAAGGGCGGACAAAATCGACGGGGGCCGATTTTGTCCGCGGGCGGCTATTTGCCGCCCACCCGGCTACGCCGGAGATCGGTAAAAAAATGTTACCGGCATCTAAAATTCCGGGCGGTTATTCCCGCCCGATGCCCCGGCTCTGCCGGGGCGAATTTTACGGACAACGGGCTTCGGAAAATTCTGGAAATTTTCCATAGCCCGGTGCCCGCCCGATGCCTTACGGACATCCGGATTTCAACGGACGAAGGCGCGATTACGCAAGCGCAATCTGACCCGAAGAGGGGCATTACGCCTTGCCCCTCTTCGGGTCGCCTTTACGTCCGCCGAATTCCGGCTGATCCTGTAACATTTTTTTTGTGAACAAGCGGGAATCACGCTGAAGCGTGATTCTGTTTTTATGATTTTATTGCTAATGTGTTGATATGTAGTTGTTTATGTGGGATGGCCGGATGCAATTTTTCCTCGATTTTGTTGCATATTACGTTACATGTTTGTTGTAATGTATTGATTTGTAGAAAAATAATTGTTGCAAGTAACGTAACTGAGCCTTTTCGTTTGTTGTCTGATGGAAGAATCATTTAGCTTTGTAAAAACATTGTAAATTATTAGAATACAATTAAATGAAATATATTTATGTTATGAGCGTAATATACAAAATACACAATAAAAACATAAAAATACTTTAAATAACTAAATAACAATTATATTTGCGGTGTGAAATAAAGTGTGTTTTTTCGCTTGTTTTAGGCGATTTAATCAAATATCTCATAAAAAATGGCAAAAAAGGTTACGGGGAAACAGAGCCTTTCTGCGGTACGATTAACACAAGAAGCTAAGGAAAAGTTATGTGTTATTGCCGAGCGAAAATGTACGACTTTGGGGATTGCTGCCTCACGAATTATTCTGCATTATGCGACGAATAATTTGGATTATGAGGTCTCGGCAGGTGACGTTCTGAAAGCTATTCTCCAAAACCAAGTCAGCCATCAGGTCACGCTTGTGAAAGTTGCGGGTTCGGTATCGCGGACAGAAGATTTTATCAAGTCCCTGCTGCGTCGAGATGATCGTCCAGTGCTTTCGGAATATGCTGAGCCCGGTACTCCGGATCTCGATGATGATTCAGCCGTCCAAACAGAGGATAGCCGACTCTCGGAAGCGCTGTCGCTTCTGGAAAAATTCTTCACAACTGCGACCGACGCCTTTGACTTCCGGGGCAACCCGATTATGCAAATCCGTCTGTCGAAAGAGGATTATGTGCGTTACAAGAGCCAATACGAAAAATTATGTATATCACAGACTATGTAGATAACACCAAATACGGTCAGAGTTCTGTGATGGATTTTGCCGGGTATCTTGAGAAGGAAAGTCTTGTTCAGGAGCAACTGGGGACGCTACTTCCCGGCAGTTGTCTGCATATCTGGATAAACAAAACGATTCGGTTCGTGTCGAGGGTCGCGAATATTTTTTCAACGGGCGTGGCAGTACCTTCGATTGTGAAGATGTTACGAAGGCGATCGACGCCAATGTCAAAGGTCTGAAAAAGAAGGAGGCCCGTTATTATACCTTCTCGCTTTCTCCTTCCGGCGAGGAAATCGCGCATCTGCGCCGTACTATTGCCGACACGCGGCAAGCGCTCTCCGATGCCGGTGAAGTCGTCCCTGCGGATCTCGAAGACAGTCTGATGCGCTCATATCTCAAGGAATATGCGGTGAAATGTATGGATGCCTATGCCCGGAACTTCGGGCATCCCGAGGTTAAGGATAACAACGATCTGTTGTGGTTCGGCATGGTCGAGAAAGACCGCTACTGGAAAAAGAGCGATCCCGAAGTCCGCAAGAATATGCAAATTTATAAGGAGATCGAGAAACTGCGGCAGCGTATTACTGAGGATAACGAGAAGGAGATCACTCGTAAGATTGCAACGCTGGAGCGGAAACTTATCCGTGAAAACAAGGTTCGTCCGGGCGGGAGCCAGGAGATCCTTCATCCGATGATGGCCAAGACCGGCGATAACTGGCACGTGCATATCGCTGTCAGCCGGCGTGATATTACGAATTCCTTCAACCTGAGTCCCAATGCCAATGGCCGAGGCAGTAAGAAGCATGTCCTGAATGGTCGGAAAGTGAGGATAGGGTTTAACCGCGAAGCCTATAAAGTCGCGTGCGAGCGAATTTTCGATAAGACCTTTGTACATAGCCGGCTCATTACCGAAAGCTATGAGCAGTCCAAGCATCTGCGCAAACAGTCTTCCTATGCGTACGAACGGCAGCTTATGAAAGATCGCGCCGTCCGGCGGCAGGAGGCCCTGGAGTTCCGCCGGCTGAAAGTCGGCAGCTATGGGGAATACTATGAAAATTTGCTGCAATGCGAATCCCTCGATGCCCGGCAGTTGTACCAGATCAAGGGGCAGTTGGTACGGCAGATCAAAGCCCTGAGTCCGGATGCGAATGCCGATGAACTGATGGAGTGCGGCTTGCACGATCTCCAGCTGGAATTGGCCCGGCTGGACACCATGCAAGGCGTGGCAATGCCTGCCTGGGCGGAAGGCGTCGCTGCGAATGTCGGAGATAAAACGATTCAGTCCGCGGGATTCCAAGGATACAGTCCGATATATACGACCCATAAATTACTGAGGCGCGGTATCGTGATGCGTCGTGCCATCGACCTCCGGCGCGAAGTTTTCGATAAGTGGGTCGAGATATACTCCGACACATGGTGCCGTGAAAATTATCTTTTCGACAGTATCAAATTGCGTCGGGATACGGACTGTTTCCTGGTAAAAACGGAATTTTTGGAGGAGAGGCTCGGGCGGTCGGTAATCCTGGACAACGCCTGTCGTTACATGGCGGATCAGGAGCGGCATTTAGTCGCGGATTTCATCCGGGAGTATTGGGCCGGGGAGAGAACAGGAGGTAGTAAACCGTCAAGCTCTGGAGATCTTCGGTAAAGACGCTGCCGGGATCCGGGATCTGCGCGGCTTCGAGGAGATGGCGCGTGAACGGTTGCTGCCGGAAGAAGCCCGGAAGAGGGTCTCGGAAGTTGCGCAACGCTGCGAGCGGCCGCATGATTTCGCATCGCTTAAGACCCAGATCCTCGGGCTGGAACCGGAGCGTGTAAAAACCCTGACTGCGAAACTGGATTCGTATGTCGCAGAGCGGGGACAGCCGGTGGTGCGCTTGCAGGAGATTCTCGCGGATAGGGGACTGACCGTCCATGCGAAAGAGGAAACCCTATTACGCTTGGCCCTGGAGGATAAAGAACTGGATAAGGCGATCCGCGATCTGCGCCGGGGTGTCGTAAACATATTGGAAGAGGAACACCCCGACATGAAATACGGCGCTCTGCGCAAAGAACTGGGGGAAATATTCGAAGGGCTGGAGAAAGTCCAGATCGAGCGTCAGGCAGAGTTGGCGAAGGCGATAGAGGGATTTCTCGCGTCGGAACTTCCCGATTATCATGTTGTGGTCGAAAAACAGAGCCAGTTGGAGCAGTTGTTACGCGAACTGACCCCCGATCAGGATAAATATGCCGAGCGGCTGCTCGACGCGAATAACGAGTTGATGCGGCAGTTGTCGCCTCATTCTGAAAGGCTGTTCGAGCGATATGGGGTGCAGCAGTTCGGCCCGGATGTCCGTTTGAAAAACGAGCACGAATTCGCAGCCTACGTGGATAAGGCGTTTTCTGCGGAGCAGGCGCAATACTATAAAAAGGTTTTGCAGGAGAAGATCTATCCCCTGATCGAAGAGAAGCGCCGGGAGCTGATCCAGGAGTATGTCTCGACGAAGATTCCCTCGAAGGAACTCGCAAAGGTACGTAATCAGCAAAACTATATCAACCGCTACATCAATAAGCGGTTTTCTCCTGCTGTGGCTAAGACCTACAAGGAAGAGGTGCAGCGCAGGGTTGCGGCAGCCTGTAAACGTTCCGTACTCCCGACACCGGAATATAAGATTTTCGGACATGCTGCGCGTCACAAAGTTGCGGTACAAGCGATGGCGAAAGCCAATCTGGTGAAGGTCATACCCCTGACGCCGCAGCAGGTGTTGCTGAAAGGCGCTTTCAAACTTTTGAATGTACTCACGAAAGGATATTGAGTTGTAAACCGAACACGGATTTAAATATTTGATACAGATGAATGGATATGAATTTACATGGCTTTCTGCCATGAAACTGCTGGGCGGGATCTTGCTGGCGGTCGTATGGTATATGATGCGTAAGCAGGCGATGCTGGATAAGAAGTACCGGGAAGAAAACGAGAAGGCCGGACAAGCTCATGGTTCCGAGCCTGTGCCGAGGCTTGTGGAGCGTTCGAATATCATTATCGCTGTCGCTGCCATGTTGTTGATAATTATAGTATTGATCCTTGGAAATCAATCGACGTTATGAACCTGCTCGAATATTTGGCGATAGCGGCAGCCCTGCTTCCGGTACTTTATATCTGGTGCAAGCCGCTGGGTGTCTGTGCTATACTTTTGGCGTTCATGGTTCCTGGCTATATCTACGTCTGGGCCGGGCTGGAGATCGTGACTTACCTTTGGTCGTGGGCACTGCCCCTTGCCGCAGGGCTTATTGTGTTGATACCGACGTATCGGTGGGTGTATATTCGCGTTTCCCGGTGCGTTAACGGGTGGTCGAAACTGACGATGGAGGTCGAGGACAGCCGGGGCCATGTGCACTATATCAAGCGTATCGACGACCAGACCTACATCAACGGGGGATCGGGTAGCGGAAAAACGGAGAGCTGCAACATGGCGTTTGTGCGGCATGCCGTCAGGTTCAGGATGTCCATGCTGTTGCACGACCTGAAAAATACGAGCTTACGCAGGCAGTCTATCCGCTCTTTGCGGAGGCCGGGATTCCCTACCATGTATTCGCGTTGTTCGACTATGAGCGCTGTGTGCGCATAAATCCGATCGACCCCATGTACATCGAAGACGAGCAGTCGCTTAAGTCGAGAATCGACTCTTTCCTGATAGCTGCGCAGGGCGGTGACGCGAGAGATTCGACATCGACGGGCGGCTTCTTCAAAAATACGGCAGCCTCGCTGCTTGAAAGCATAACGTGGTATCTGAAGCTCTATAAACCGGAGTGCTGCCACCTTCCTTTCCTGATGTCAATAATAAACGATCCGGATAACCTTCATTTGAAAGAAGGCAAAAAGGTGATCCCGTTCGGAAGGTTGAAGAAGATGTTGGGCCGCGATCCGCAGGTTTCCTCCATGGCGTCGGTGTTCTTCCAGGGGGCGGATAATCCTGAAACGACGAGTAATATCCTGCAAACAGTCATTCTGGCCCTCAATACGATCAATACGGATGCGGGGTTCTTCCTGCTGAGCGGCAATGACATCGACCTGCGGATCAACCGTCCGGGGAACTGCGAAGCGCTGGCTTTGGTCAATGAACCCAAGAATTCATCCTCGAACGCTCCGATCCTGGCCATGATCGCCGATGCGGGCCTGCTGATGATGGGCGATCAGGATAACGATTATGCGGTTGCACTGCTGGATGAAGCCGCGGAGCTTCCCAGTCCCCGCGTCCAGAACTATATGGCCTATCTTCGGAGCCTGCATGTCTGTGTAGTGTACACGACTCAGGATTTGAGCCAGATTCAACGTACCCAAGGAGGCAAGGAGTTCAACCAGCGTACAGTCCTGTCGAACCTTGCGCACCAATTCTTCGGCCGTACTCGTACCGAGCAGACTGCGAAATATTACGAGGGTCTTATGCCCCGGATTGTGAAAACCGAGAAATCCTACTCTTCGTCCTCAAACGGAACGACGGTTACGAGCCGCGGCGTCAAGCAGCCCCGCTATATAGCCAGCGATTTCTACCTCTTGAAAAAAGGGGAGTTCGTGTACTTCTACGGGGATGTCAAACGCTTCCGCTTCAAACACATCAGCGGGAAGAAAGAACTACCACCGAAAATCCGCAGTATGGATCGTGCGGCGCTGCACGAAATTGCCGTCAGAATACGCCGTGAAGCGAATGAATTTATGCAATCATTTAATTAACAATAAATTATATAAGGTATTATGAAAAAACTGTTTTTTACGATCGTAGCGGCTGTTTATGCGACCTCGCTGTTCGCGCAGCAGGCATCGCAATGGAGCCTTTCCTCTGTAAAAAGCGATGTGAAGACCCTTATTCCCGTATTATTTGGTTTGGGGGCACTTGTAGCGCTGGTCTACTGGATGGTAAACAACCTGATGGATAACGGGGAAAATTATAAGAAGATCCTCTCGAACGCTCTTTATGCCGTGATCGTCATTGCGATAATTACGGGTCTGATCTATGCCGGTATGAATGTTCTGTTGCGATAATGGAGTCCTATATCAACCGACGCTTACGCGACCGCGTAATGGTCGCAGGCATGCCTGCGGAGCGATTCATGGCATGTGTGGGTATTGCCTGCATACCGATCCTCATAGTCATCTTCAATCCGCTTTTTGTCCTGTTCTGGATTCCGTGGGGAGTTGTCGTTTTTTGGATATTCCGCAATATAGACCGCCTGTCCCGGAACCTGACTTATGGGAAACAGTTCCCCTCTCACTTAAAAAACCGTTGATATGCTCGTAGCTGTATTCATACTGTTCATAGGGATCGTCGGGCTGGTGCTTTATCTTGTCGTGCAGTCGTATTCACGCGGAAGGAGCGAGCAGTACGATGCCTCGTCCCTGGTCGAGGAGTACGCGAACAACAGGATGATAACGCAGCAGGGGGACGTCGTATTCTGATACCGGCTTCAGCTGCCGCCGGCCTATTCGTATACCGGGGAGGCATACGACCAGATCGTAGAGATCTGGCGCGTGGCATTGAAGGATCTGCCGCGGGGTACGATCATCATGCGCAGCGACCGTTATGACCGGTCGTACTTCGATGCGTCGTGTATGCCGGAGATGTCCTATATCCAGCGCGAGGAAAAGGCATATGCCCGGTCGCGCCTGAAAACCAGCGGAACGTCGTACCTGTTCATCGTCTATACGGGTTTCCGAGAGACGCGCAATCCCAAATCACAGAACCCTTTTGTCACCCTTTCGCATAAGGAATTCAAGGAAGAGGATGGCGCCTATTCTCATTTCCTGAATACGCTGGATTCGATGTATTTGCAGTTGCAGGGATCGGGACTGCTGGATATTCGGCCTTTGTCCGAGCCGGAGATCCGGGAATATATGCACTACTATTTCAACGGTTATCAGAGCGATTTCCTGACGGATGTTTACGCTACGAAACGCTATGTCCGTGCCGGCGATAACTATGTCGGAGCTGTGAGCATCGAGCATGAACGCCAGTTCCCCGAAGTGCTGCGCACGCCCTATCCGGGCCGTGGGGTGAAAGTTCCGATCGGCACGCTCGAAGATTTGGGTATCGGCTTGCCTTTTCCGCACATCTGCAACCAGATCATTACGATTACCGGGCATGATACGGAGTATGCCATGATCGAGGCGACGTTGAAAATGCTGCGAAAAAACCGTGGTTTTTCGGACGATGCCGAGGATCAGCGCAATAGAATGGAAACGACCCGCCATAATATCGGTGACAACATGGAGGCGATGCTTGTCCGGGGGCATACGAATATCATCTACTGGGGCGAAAGCGAACAACAGGTCAAGGAATACCGGACGATCGTCACGAATTTCCTCAAGCAGCAGCGGCATTTCGAGCCTGTGGTGCCGACGGGTGTGGAATTGCGAAATGTCGTCTACTGCTCCAATCCTGCGACCGTGGCGTGCATGGACAGCGATGCCTATTATATCGCGGATATAACACAGGCTATCGCGTTGTTCCAGAATGTCGGGGGATACGAGTCGGATGCCGAGGGTGTGTTCTTCAGCGATCCTGTGGATCATATGCCGCTTCGCTATGATCTTTACGATGCGAATAAGAAGTATGCGGATTCGAGGAATATCGCCGTGGTCGGTATGACGGGAGGCGGTAAAACCGTGACCTTGGAGAAGGTCGTGGATGCCTACCACCATGATAAGACAGCCGAATACATCAATATCATTGTGGATTGCGGCGGCTCTTACGACAAGGCCGCGCGTTTGTACGATCCGGAAGAAGTGTTCACTTTCAGATATAGCCCCAGTGAGGCATTGGGACTCGATCCGTTCGCTTTCGGCTCTTCGTCCGAAGAGGAGCGGGTCGACGATATTTGCGAGACATTGTGGCTTATCATCAAGCCTGATGCGGTGCCGTCGGCCGAGGAGAGGGTCTCGCTGCGCAAAATCGTTATGATGTATTTGCACTTGCCTTTAGAGTCGTCGTGGCGCGGGTTCTATGCGTGGTTGAGCAATAATTACGCTGAAATTCTGGACGGATGCCAGATCCGGCCGGAGTATTTCAATATAAACCAGTTCATACATAACGGCAGCGAGTGGTGCTGTGGGGGGTGTCTATGAGAATGTGCTGGCCCAAAGCGACAATCCTACGGCACGGCTCAAGGGTAAGCGGCTGCTGATCTTCGAATTGGAGAATATCAAGGCCAAGCCCCAGTTGCTGAGTATCGTAGTCCACCTGATCGGTATTGCGATCCGCACCCCTTGTCTGGGAACAGCCCGGCAAACGAGGATTCATTATTTACGAGGAGTTCGCGGAGCTGATGCAGATGGACATGATTTTTTCGGCCGTGTTATACCAGATGCAGGCGATTCGCAAGAAGGACGGCTCGGCATGTATCGTTCTGCAGAACCTCGACCAGCTGGCCTTGAATGCCGGGGATCGCTACAAGAAAGAAGGCGGAGCTGCGGGTGCGCTGATGAAAAATATCGCCACGACGATATTTCTCGCCGGGGCAGATCCGACATGCTTCGAGAAGTATGCCAAGCGGTTCTCGGAGCATGACCGCAACTGTGTCCTTGCCTTTGAGAACAACTATACGGATGATCCCAGATACTCGTCGTTCTACATTTTCCGCCAGAAGAAATCTACGATAATGACGCTTTGCGTTAGCCCGAGGACATACCTGGCGTTCCAGACCGAAGGTAAGATATGTAACGAGTTGGGCAAGTTGTACGAAGAAACGCAGTCGATGGCCGCGGCGATCGAACTCTATGAGAAAGAACATTAACGATCTAATATTTACAGACTATGAAACGGATATTATTAGCAGGATTATTTATGCTGGGGTGGGGTGTTGTGCAGGCCCAGGTTGCAGTCGTTGCCCCGAGCCTGGAGTTGCAGGAGGCGATGAACCATGCCGAGCAACTGCAACAGATGGTACAGACCTATCAAACGATGGTCAACGTCAAAGACGGTATCAACAAGGGCATCGACGCGGTTGAAAAGGTGAATAATAAACTGGCCACGATCCGGGACGTGCAGGAGATAGCGCGACCCGGTCGGCCGCGTGCGTGGGGCGTATCAAGCAGGTCTATGAAATGATCGGCAACCTTCGGCTCGATGTGCAGTACACCACGAGTTTGGTTGATTTGTGCAACCAGGTGACGCGCGAATGTATCGACGTGACGGCTTACGGGGCCCAGGTCTTTTCGGACAGGTTTCTGGTGATGAGCGATGCGGAGCGCCTTGCCGAGACCCGTAAAGTCCTCGACGATCTCGACCGACTGAACTCGCAGGTCAGCTATATCGACGTCCAGGCTAAAGCGATCAAGTACAACAGCGAAATGTTAAACACCTATTTCTGAGCGATATGGGCTTCGATTTTCTCACAGACCTATCCAACATGCAGGTTGAGATCCCGCCTGAAGTAAGTCGTCTTGCGGGGTTCTTCGTGCTGTTGCAGGGCGGTATGATCTATCTCCAGAAGAAGAATAATCCCGCGAAGGATATTTGGGAAGATCTCTCCTGGGTATTCCTGGGCGGATTGTTCGTGTATTTGTTTCCGGAGCTGATACGATTCATGGAGACATTGGTCAATGCCCTCATGCCTATCGAGCTCCATGCCGATAGCGCCATCGCGGAATTTATGAAGGAGTCGAATCTCGGCGACGGGTCTGTTCCGCCGCCTGATTCCTCCACGTCATTCGGGAATATACTTATGAATGCGTTTCTCAAGAGCGGGACAGGTCAGAATGCAGCGGGTTATCTAATCGCCCAGGGAGTCCTGAAACCTTTTGCCGACCTGGTGAATTACCTGTGCTTCCCGACGTTTCTGACGATACGTGCCGTAGGGCTGAAGGTTATCTACTGGAGCGCCCCGTTGATTTTGGTGCTGGGGGCCATGTCGCCTTTCCGGTCGCTTTGGAAGCAGTGGTTTATGATCTATATCGCCCTGCTGGCCTGCGGCCCCATGTTGTATGTCGCGGATTCCTTCTGCGAGGAATGTTTCAGAATTTACGCTTCGGACGCAGATTGGCCTATCCTCGGCTTCTTTATGATCGCCATGGCCCGATTCAAAGCCTACCAAAGCGTCATGGAATTGAGTTATAAATTATTCAGAATGTAGCTATGATCCCGGAAAAAATACAGTCGTTTCGAAAAATACTGGAGCGTAACAACCTGATAACCGTCCTGTGCCTGCTACTGGTGCTGGTGTCGTTTATACTCAACTATCTCGAACGTCGGGAAACGCTCGGCAAGCAGCTGGAGTTCTCCTACTACGTGGCTACGGACGGAGAGGTTATTCCGGCACGGTATGCCCAGCGCAGGGATAATATCGAGATCGAGATTCGCCATCACCTGGCCATGTTCGTCGATGATTGGTATGCCTTGACGCAGGATACATGGGAGGCGAAGGCCGAAGCCGCCGGGTGGCTCGGCGGCAACAGTATCCGGGATATGTATATCGCGCGCAGGGAAGCCGGTTTTTTCAATCGCTTTATCCAGGGTAACATCCGCTATGAGGCCAAGATCGCGGAACTTCGGATCACGCCGAACGAGGATGGCACCTTTGCGTTCGAAATGGCGGTGGATCTTCATGAAAAGGGCACCGGCTACGCCCGGCTCTGGCGAGTGTTCGCCGACGGAAGTATCCGGGTGATCGAGCGCAGCTGGCCCAACAACCCGCACGGCCTGTGGATCGAGCCGTTTTTGGAACGGAAAATAATTCAAGTCAAGGAAGATGAACAAGCAGTTAATTAAAATCAGCGTGATAGTCATCGGAGCCTTGGTTCTGCTGGTTCTGGCGCTTTATCTGATGAAGAAGGATCAAGACAGGCCCGGCAAGAGGAATTCCGTGGAGACGATCGGCGAAGCGATTGCGGATAAGACCTTCACGACAAAATCAGAAGCGTATATGGCCTACGCCAATGAAAAGGATGAATTCTACCGGCGTTCAGCCGCGAGCTTCGCACCTCCGCCCGCCGTAAGTAAGGAACCCGAGGCTGAAAAGGCTGCGGCTGCGGCTTCCGCAGCTCCGGCCGTAGAGAATAGGGCGCAGGAGATCCGGTTCGAGCAGGCGTACGAAGAGATCTCCCGGAATGTCCGGAGCATATACGAGGAAGCGCCTGACGATACACGGACGGTGGCACGGGAGCAGCCGGAAGTTGCGACGCAGCAGACACCCGCTGCGGACGTGCCGCCGGCTCCGGCCGAGACGCCCGAAGAACGACGTCGGCGGGCCATGCGCCAGAACTGGGGTATGGGCAGCCCTTCCGAGGCTGCCCGGAGCGATTCCGCACGGCCTGCGATGTTCCGGGCCGTGATACACGGAACGCAGATAGTACGCAGTGGCCAGACCGCTTTGTTCCGGACAAAGGAGCCGATCCGCTATGGTGCCGTCACGATCCCGGAGAATACGCTTCTGGCCGGATATACGCAGATCTCCGAGAACCGTCTGACGATAAATATAAACTCCGTACGCCTTGGCAACGGCGTTTTCGCATTGCCGTTGGAAGTGTATGGATCGGATGGGATCGCCGGCATTCCGCTGGACTATGACGAGGTGGGGAAAATAACCAACTCGGAATCGTCCTCGTCGATGTTGCAGGAGGCGAGCACGGCGATGTCAGCCTATGGAGGTACGATCGGCCGTGTCGTCGGGTCTGTCGTGTCCGGTGTGGGCAATCAGGTGCGCTCTGCAAAAAGCACCGAGGTAAAGCTGATAGATAATCAGACCGTAATACTTAAAATCGTAGAAAAATGAAGAGATTATTATTCTTGATGCTGGCCGGGTGTCTGGTAACTACATCGTACGGCCAGAATACGATCGAGTGGCGTAAAGACAAGGTGACGCAAATGATCTTTCCTGCGGATATTGTTAAATTCAGGACTGGTTACATAGCCGGGCCCTCGGATAATTTCGACGCTTTGACGCAGCGTGACGGCAAGGTACTCTACATACAGCCCGTGATGCCACTGGATGAAACAAATCTCAATGTTGTGACTAGCGACGGTTACTACTATGCCTTTAACCTGGTGTATAACGATGCCGCGAAATGCGTGAACTACATTATTCGGCCGGCAATGGCATTTTATCAGGACGAATCCGGGAGGCAGGATGCCCCGTCTGTGGCGGAACCGGGCGTGCCGGACGTCGATGCGGTCGCGGCAGCCGAAGCAGTGCGGCCTGATTCCGCGTCCCTGTTTTCAAAGGTGAGTGAACAAGGCTCATACCTTGTGATGAACAATGTTGCGAAGCTGCAAAAACTCATTTTCGTATTGAAAGGCGTATATGTCGATAAGACGCATATATTTTTCAAATTCAGTATTCAGAACAATAGCAACGTGCCTTTTGATGTAGATTATATCGCCTTCTCGGTCACGGCACGGAAGACGCGGAAAACATCTTCCCAGGAGCGATTGCAGATCCTGCCTGTCGGGGCCGATGTCGATGTCCATACGATAGGGGCGAAGAGTATAACCGAGGTGATCTATTGCTTTGAGAAGTTTACCATAGGTAAGGACAAGGTGCTGCTGGCTGAAGTACTCGAACAAGGTGGGGATCGAAATATCGGGCTGCGAATCCCCGAAACGTTCATTATCGAAGCCCGTAAGCTATGAGGTTCTTTCGAATGGGGTTGTCGGGGTATCTCTCTTCGGGGGCGGAGCTCGGCAATATGACGGGGAAAGCGTTTTTATCAATGCTCGGGACGCTGGCCAAGGAAGTCGGTGTTTTCGCACTCACGATGTATCGTAACTTTAAAAATAGAAGAAATGGTTAACAAATTATTGGTGGTGGCCGTTATGTTGCTTGCGGCCATGAGTGCCCGGGCGCAGATAGGGTATAAGGGCCAGGTGGCTCTTGGTGTCAGCGGCGGGATAAGTAACGTCGGAGGGTTCGTCGGCACTGCGCGGATCGGCGGCTATCTCTCGGAACATTCGATCCTGGGGGCCGGAATGATTCTCGACCGAACCCGCTATGACGCGACGCAGGGCGATTCGTTCCATACGTCTCAGTGGCTGGGAGTGATGCATTATCAGTATGCGATCCCGCTGGGACGGTTTATCGTGTCGCCGACAGGCGGCATACTCCTGGGCGGGGAGCAGTGCGATCAGCGATCCCGCCAAGGGAACATCCTGCCTTACGGCAACCAGTTTGTCTATGGCCTCATATTGCAGTGCGACGTCGAGTATGTCCTCGGCCGGCATTGGGCTATTACACTGGAGCCTCGCATGACCTACCTGATAAAGACTCAGTTCGATAATGTCAGGCTGTCGGCCAGTGTTGGTGTGAAATATTATTTTTAATGATTGGGTCTGTTGTTGATATAGTCTAATCAATGGTAAATACGGCAATTTTGAATTAAAAATAATGCGAAACAAATTTGTTTCGTTAAAAAATATTTTTACCTTTGTATCAAAGATATATCTTATGACACTGAAAGAAGCATTCTCATTATTGATAACGCAACCTCTTTGGTACAAAAACAGCGATTATATCAGACAGCAGGCTGTGCGGGACAAACGCCTGTTCTTGGTCGGCAAATCTATTCCTGAAGAACGAATGCGAGAGTACTTGCGGGCCGCTGGCTGGGAACAGACTCAGGAAGAACAATGGGCTGAAAAAAGTATAAATTATAATAATACAACTGTAAATTATGACATTGATATTGTATATTGCTTTTTACCATTTTTACTGATTCTGTTATTATTGTGTTGTATCATAATATATTATTATATGGATCAAAGAACTACGAATCGAGAACGGGCAACAACAGGGTTCAAATCATTAATTTTATTGATAGTTATCTGTATATTCCTATTCATTATTGGTATGATAGGTACATGGATATGGACAGATAAACCAAATGAATTCGGAGACTCTGCCGGCGTGGTCAATGCGCTTTTTTCAGCTTTGGCATTTGCCGGAGTTATTTATGCTATTATTTTACAAAAAGAAGAGTTGGAAGATCAGAGACAAGTTATGATTGACCAACGAGAAGAAATGGAACAACAAAATAGCACGATGATTCGACAACGGTTTGAAGCGACATTGTTTCAGATGTTAAACCTCCAGCAAGAATTGATAGGGGCGCTAAAACATCAATATTCGACTTCTGTTAAGAGTGCTGCTTCTAAAGAAAAACGACATGTTGATCGCATAATTACAGGACGAGAAGTCTTTCAGTATATGTATGAAAAAAAGAAGATTGATTTCCCCGATGATCCGGAAGATCATTATACCTATAAAGGTGTGAAAGAAGTGTTGGAAAAATATGGGGAAGCGGGCTATGAAAAGTCAGATATACCCCGATATTTGACCATTATTTCAGGCATTTATATCGTATTTTGAAATATATAGATCAGTCTCAGGATCTCGATGGTTGGGCTGCTAAATATAAATACATCGGCATTGTGCGAGGGCAATTATCTCGATACGAATTAGTGTGGTTATATTTTAATTCGCTTTTTTATCCAAAGATGAAGGGATTAATCGAAAAGTATGCTGTTTTGAAAAACTTGCGACCGGAATATTTAGCACAGGATTTTGATTTGGGAAAAAGTGGTACGCAAAGACAGCTTTCGACGCTGATAGAGCGCGAGAAGTAGCCTTGCAGCGCGAAGAATAAGTGTATATAGTTATTTGTGAACTGAAAGATTATTGGTTCAAAAATTTCTTCCCTTCACGAATCAACAAATTGGGCGATAAAATGCCGGAGATTGAAGAAAATAGATTGAGTTTGATCGGATACCCGTTTCCAGAGATCAGACGTGTCGAAGAAATATTTTCGACGCTGAAGTCAGATGCGGCATTGCTTGAGGAGGCGAAGCGCCGCGGGTTTTACATGGGGCATACGAAAGCCAACCAGATGTTCGGCTGGTTGTTTGGTGGCGGACGCATAATGATAAAGCCGGAAGCCGATACGGAATTTGTCCGGCGGGTGATCCCGTATCTGAAGGCATTACTGAGCAGCTATGCCTTGAAACATGAAGAGAAAGAGGCGATATGTGCCATGATCCTGGACGAGATCGCTGATGACGTACTGCCAGAACCTAAAAAAAATAACTGAAATTTATGCCGAAGGGAGAATATACACGTACAGAGGCCGGGCGACGAGCTTATTTCGTTGTTACAGGAATAGAGTTGCCGAACACGCTTACCCATGATGAAATCAAAGCGTATTCGCATGCGCTTCCTGAAGAACAGTGGAAACGCTGCCATGAACTCTATCTCCAGTATATGAGCATCGGCCGGCCTGAGTATATGAAGAATTATGCTGAAAACTAACCCTAAATAATATGGACATTCAAATTATTCAGAATAAGATATACGAGATCCGCGGCCGGCGTGTGATGCTGGACTTCGATTTGGCAAATCTCTACCAGGTAGAGACGAAGCGATTGAAGGAGTCTGTAAGACGCAATATTGAGCGTTTCGAGGGGGGAGGATTTTATGTTTGAACTCTCGGAGGAGGAGTATAACGTATTGAAAGACAGATTAAGGTCGCAAATTGCGTCCTTAGAAATTGACGGTAAGGGGAAATACCTAAATATTCGCCGTTTGCCTTCACCGAAGAAGGTGTTGCAATGCTATCGGGAGTTCTGCGTAGTTCTGTAGCCGTACAAGTAAAAATAGGGCCATCATGCGGGCTTTCGTTGCGATGAACAACTATCTCATTCAAGTGTCGCAGTATTCGGCCGAGCTTGCCGAGCTCCGTAGCCGGCTCCTGCTTGTTGAGCGGGAAGTCCGGGAGAACCTGGAGGCCATGAACGACTTGAGCGAAGACGTGCGGAGAGATTTCGATACAGTATTCGAGGCAATCGGTGCGTTGTCCGTGAAATTGCCTGAAGCTCGGAAACCTGCACAGAAAATAGGATTTAAGAAATAAAGAATGGATATTCAAATTATACAGAATAAAATCTATGAAATCCGCGGCCATAGCGCGTGATGTTGGATTTTGATCTGGCGAACATGTACCAGATACCGACCAAAGCCCTCAAGCAAGCCGTAAAGCGTAATATTGAGCGCTTCCCGGATGATTTTATGTTCCAATTGACTGAAAATGAATGGCGAGAACTGGTCACAAATTGTGACCGGTTGCCATCGACGATAAAACACAGTTCAGTTTTGCCCTCAGCATTTACTCAAGAAGGTGTTGCCTCATTATCTGGTGTCCTGAAGAGCCCTATGGCAGTGAATGTATATTTGTCGATTATGAGTGCTTTTGTGGCCATGCGGAACTATATTATGCAATCCTCGGTGATCCAGGCCGAGCTTGCCGAAATGCGTAACCGTGTTCAGCTCCTCGAACGCGACTGCCGGGAGAACCTGGAGGCCATGAACGACTTGAGCGAAGACGTGCGGAGAGATTTCGATACAGTATTCGAGGCCATCGGAGCGTTGTCCGTAAAACTGCCCCAAGCACAAAAACCTCGTACAACAATCGGATTCAAAACCAATGAAAGAGAATAAATAAGAAACTTTGAATTGACATGGACGAAACTTTCAAGATGCCGAATTGGCACCTTGAATATGGGAGAGGTGAAAATGTAAAATACCTCCTGTTTGCTTTTACTGAGTTGGGCGTGGCCATGTTGAGTAGTGTGCTGAAATCCCAAATGGCAATCGAAATCAACCGCCGGATCATGCGGGTTTTCATGCAGATGCGCAGTAGCCTTACGCATGCGTCGCAGTACGCGGCCGAGTTTGCCGCGATGCAATTTTGTAGTTTTTCCGATATGTTTTTATTTCCGCAAGGTGGCTTTCAGGGTTGAAGCCGGCTGCGATGCCGCTCTGTACTCCCTCGTCGATGGCAGCTCCTCAGAGCTTCGATACGGCTTTCATCTTCTTTCAGAAGCCGCAGTTCGGCGCGGATTGCCTCGCTTGTGATCTTGGAATGTTTTGGAGAAAATGTCATTAGGTATTAGGTTATCTCTCGGATAGCGACTTATTCCTTCAGTAGTGATGTCTGGGACATGTCCTGAATGATAATACCTTCGTCAAGTATTTGATAGGCAAAAACCCAATGTTTCTCGAATACGGCGCACCGAAAGCCTAATACGCACCATTTCTTAAACCGACAAAAAGGATAATCCGCATTATTGCCGAGAGACAAAACAAATTGTCGCATTCTGTCGCTGCGTCTTCTGGCGGCTTCTTTCGACAATTTCAGTTCGTTGCGCATATAGGTCTCAAGATCGGAAATTTTATCCCGAACTTGTCTTGAAACGATTATCTTACGCACGGGATTCAGGCCATTTGTCGATTCTCGAATTCAGTTCGTCGAAAAACGCATCGGCCGATATAGCACCTTCTGCGATAGCTTTGTCCCACGCATCAGTATGCTTGGCCTCCTGTTTTTTCGGCTCGATCGTCACGCTCTTGTGATCTTTGATAAGGTCGAGCAGCCACCGGCCTTCCGGTGTGCTATCCTCAATGTGTACCGTTGTCATGACTTAAAAAGTTTTACAGAACAAATATAACGAAATTCTTGCCGTGAGCGTATATTTCTGGGAAAATAGTTTCCTTCGATCGCTAGGCTTTTGAATAGTTGGGTTTACGAAAACAAAACCCTGGGGTATGTTGAAACAGGGACTCCAGGGGATTACTTTGCAAAGATATTTAATTAGTTTGGGAGCTGATTTTTTGCCCGGTTCATTTATTTGAGGATTCTCTGCCTTACTCCTTCAGTATTGCAGTATGGCACATATCCCGTATAATGATACCATCGTCGAATACTTCGTAGGCAAAAACCCAATCTTTCTCGAATACTGCACACCGATATCCGAGCCGGTGCCATTTTTTGAAGCGGCACAAGGGATAATTGGCTGCTCCGGCTAAAGACACGAGAAAAGCGTCGATCCTTGCAGTCCGGCTATGTGCTGCCTCGCGCGACAATTTTAACTCGTCGGTGAGAAATGCTCTTAGCTCAGAAACTTTATCCAAAACCGTTTCCGAAATTGCAACCTTACGCATTCTTGTCGAAGTATTCGTCAATTTGGCTGTGTAATTTTTGCGTGAAAACACTTACCGGAACGGCATTACAAGCCGCAGCCTCTTCGGCGAATCCCTTTTTCTTTGCATCTATGACCGTTACATACGGCAATGTGCGAACGTAAGCCAGCAGTTTTTTCGCTTCAGGGCTACTATCCTCGATCATAATGTGCGTCATAGTTGTTGTAGATTAAATTGTCTTTTGCAAATATAACGAAATTCTTGCCGCGAACGTATTCTCGCGTAAAAATAGTTTTAGGTAAGCCTTCAACTTATTTCTTGTGTGGAGCCGCAAAAAACAGCTCGTTATCTTTGAAATGTTATATTATAATTTTAATGCTACTTCTTTTATTGCGGCAATTTTGCGGTCGGCGTATTGCACCACATCTTTTATCACCAATTTCTGCACGGCTGAAATCAAGGTCTCCATCAGGGCGTAATCGGGCTTGCCGTCGAGAGCGGGAAGAAAAATGTTTAATTCATCGGCATCCTTTGCGTAAAAATTATGTCCGTAATCAAATTTACCTGTATGTGAGGACTTATGAATTGCAGCCGTTACGAAAACCGAAGCCAGTTTTGGTAAATTTTCCGTGTGCACAACCGCAATATGGTCATCTCCGCCATAGTCATAATTGCGATATTTAGCAGAGCCGAACATATCGATTGTAATGGTATTTTTTGAAAAAACTTCGACATCATTCCCAATAAATGCCGAAACTCCCTCGTCGGCTTCGCCGGCAGTTACAAATGGTAATGTTCCCTCAATGCGATCAGCACTTTTTAGGCGTTTGCCTCGCGTTGATTTTCCAAATAGCTCCATGGTGTTAAATAGCTGATAATCAGCTAAATTCCCCCCCCCATTTTTACCGTCGCGGAATGCCTGCAGCACAGCTTTTTCTTCGGCAGTTAAGATATAGTCAGTCAACCCCTGTAGCCAATAAATACGCTTCCAGCTCCGCTATACGCTCCGCTTCCAGCTCCGCTATAAAACTCTCCATAAATTCAAAATCTATTTCACCGGATGTGGTGATGGGAAGGTGGATAGTAGTATTTTTCATTGCCTCTCGGTTAAACTTATTGCCATAATCATATTTCTTTGAAGTCGAGACCCGACAAGCAGAAATTATGATACTTGCAATAGCTTTATTGAATGGGCTAAATTTCGGTACAAGATGCTGAATGTGTGAATATCCTATAAAATCAATAGCTTGATAATACATTGTATCTGCCCCTAATGTTGTGTCAGAGCATGTAATTGTATTACCCTTATTGAGTGCTTTTAGTTCAGAAAAGCCCATCACGCCATTGTCGGTTGATGAGTTTGAAACTAATGGAATCGTTCCTGTTTGAGATATAATCTCATCATTTTGTAAACGATAGTATTTTGTCGGATTTATCTCGAATAAATCTCCAATCTTAAACTCGCCCCACTTAACACCTTGCAGCTTTTTGTCAAGTGGGGCATCTATTTTCCCAAGCCGTCCTCCTCGTCAGATGATTGTTTTTCAATATATTCGAGACTTCCCAAGCCAAGTAATCACTTACAGTCTTCTTGAAATCCGCCAGAGTGGGTTTTTGTGTCTATGGGTGCGGCTTGATTCCAGTCGGAACCATTTTGTGGGTCGATGGTTCCTTCGTAGTATTCTTTTTCAGTTAAATAATGGAGTTTGTTCTTGCCAAAACGCACCAAATCCACCACTTCCTGATAGCGTTCTTTGGCGTGATCGGTGTCTTTGAGGTTGTTGCTCGCTTTCTTGCGGTTGGTACGGGTGTAGCCGTCATTAGAGAAATCTATAAATTTAACCACATCATCTCTCTTGTGAGCCTCATTTACTCTGAATACATACACGTTGGTTTGGACGCTGGACTTGCCTATGAACAAATCAATGGGCATTTTGATGCTCGCCAGCAGGGTGTGCTTCTCCAAGATGCGGCAGCAATAATCTTTTGCTTTGCCCGAACCTGCGGAGTTTTGAATGATGATAGCGGCGTAGCCTTTTTTCATCATCGAAAGGGCGCGTTCTACGAAGTTCATTCCGTTGCCGGCCGCAGAATAGGGCGGATTGAGTACGAAGGCATCGGCGGGGAAATCTTCATCCGTTTTGCCAAAACCGTATTTTCCGTCAAAATCTTTGAGCGAGTCTTTGTTCAAGATGTTGGAACTGCCGTCACCCATCAAAATCATATTGAGAATGGCGAGCATATATACGCTTGAGAGCAGTTCCAAACCGAGCAGTTGTTCAGCTTTGATTTTCAGTTCTTTTTGGTAAAGCTCTTCTGGCGATTTGATGGTGCTTTTGGCATCGTTGAGCATTTCGTTCATTGCTGCCACGAGCAAGCCTGCCGAGCCGGTGGCAAAGTCCCACACGTATGAATCCTTGTTCACACGGGCGAGTTTCACCAAAAGCGAACCTACATAAGAGGGTGTGAGTACCACATCGTTGAGTTTGTCTTGCGTAAAACCGAGCCACGAGTACATTTCGTTGAAAAGTTTACCCGTGAAGTCGGTTGTAAGCCCGATTTTGTAGTAAATGCCCAAGTCATCAACAATCTTTGTAAAGACACGTTTAAGCTGGCTTTCGCCGTTTTCCACTTTGTTGATGTTATCGGTGGTGAGTGTGTTTTGTAACGTGCGGACAATGAGGATCTTTTTCTCGTCGGGCAACTGCTTTTCGTCCAAAAATGCTTCGATTTTACGAATCATTATGTCGCCGTCGGTATTGCCCTTCTCGGTTGAAGATTTGAGGTCGGATTTTTCGAGTGGCGAAACTTTGTTAGCAACGCCGAGCGTGGCTATAATGGAGGCAGCAACAAGATAAACCCGGTCGTTTTCGCCGAGGCCCTTTTCTGTTTGATAAATATCATTGTTAAGCCTTACCAAGCTTGCATTTATTTCTTGTTCACGCTGTTCCCGAAGCTTGTCGAGTTCTTCGGGCGAGAGATTCAACTTTTTTACCGTTTCGATGAATGCATCAAAATTTTTAGGAGCCAAAAAGGACAGGTCTGTAAATTCGCCCACTTTTTGCCCTACGCCAAAGTTGCTTTTGGAAACATAATAGACGCCGATTTGGTGGTGAATTTTGCCGTTATCGTCTTTGTAGCCGGTCATTCCAATGGCAATAATATCGGTATAGCCCGTGTGATGGAGCAGAGCGTTGGCATAATGCACGGCACCATTTACTGCAAACGAGTTGATGTTTTTAAGATTCGGCTCGTTTTTAGCCGTTTTGTTTTCCACCTGCCCGGTGGCATCTAATTTTACGAGTTTATCTTTATAGCCTTTGTACTCTATAAGGACGGGATAAAAATTTAAGTTTTTGTCTTGCAGCAAAAGTTTTACATCGGGGCGATTAGCACCCACGCCGCCATTTTTGGTAAAGTAGTCGGCAAGTGCTTTGTCAATTTCTGAATTGAGCGACTCTTGCTCTAATTTATAATTGAGTTTGTAGGTCTTGAGCCAACCATTGGCGAGGTCGGCGATATTGGGTTCGATTGATTGAACTGTTTTCTTCTCCATGTTATTACCTTGTCTTATTTATCAAATATTGTATATCAACATCCAGCAAATTGGCAACTTTAACAAGAGTTGCCAAATCAGGTTGAGTTACATTAGAGCACCATTTAGAAACGGTTGATGGATGTTCCGCCAACCATTTACCTGTTTTTCTCTTTTTCGACCAAGACTAATTTAAGGAGATTTATATCATCCATAAAAATCATTATATTGAACTTAATACAAATATATTGTTTTTATTTGGTCTGTATGCTATAAATAGTCAATAATTTAATATCATTCAACAGCCATGACATTGTATATCCTTTTTGTTCTTAAATACCTCTGCTACGGTCTTCGAGAACGAAGTCGTCGATGTGAACAATCCTCCGGCCGCACAAGTCGCCTTTATCGTGACGGGCCCGGAATAGTCGGTCACCGAGCCCGTTCCAGCCTGAAAGTTTGTCCGCACCATGTTGCGAATTCGCGGGTGAAGCAGGAGGTAGTGCTAAAAACAGGCCCAGTATTTTGAAATGTTATTTATAACATTTATATTTGCAATGTCTAACTTTCAGTAAGGCGGCATGTCCGCCAACAGCGGGCATTTATTATGCGCGTAATTTTAGGTTTCGTACCCCCGTGCCGAGTGGTTAATGCCCCGGCAAGCCTTACTGGTGTTAGACAACGGAAAGACGAAACCTTTTTATTGTTTAATGGTTATAATGTCTAAACCAGTATGGAAAACAAATCTATCCGTCCGGGCTACGTGCCTGTGACAATCGAATTGCCGGCTGCTTTGGCCGAGGAGTTCCAGCGAAAGAGTTACGATTGGTCTACGGTCGTAAGACTGTTGCTCCATGAATTTACTCCAGGTGATATTGCGGAAACGCTGCTGATTCTTTATTTCGAGTTTACGCAGCAGCAGCTTGCCATTGCGCCTGCCGACCTGTCGCTGAGTGCTTCCGAATTGCGAGAACACTTATGTACGATTCAGAACCTTTACCAAGCAATGAGGAGCTTGGAGAATTCCGGCCAGATTGCCACACCGATTGAAGAGTCGTAAATCATGGCCGATCTCCAGGTAATTCAGGATAAGATTTACGAGATCCGCGGCCAGCGGGTCATGCTGGATCGTGATCTGGCAGAAATGTACGGGGTAACAACAAGTGCCCTTAATCAGTCGGTAAAGCGTAATGCTCAACGTTTTCCGGAAGAATTTATGTTCCGCATTTCCAAAACAGAATGGGAAAATATGTCATCACAATTTGTGACGACATCCAGAACAAAACGACCAAAAACGTCTTTTCCTTACGCTTTTACCGAACAAGGGGTGGGCATGCTTTCATCAGTACTCAGAACCCCTATCGCAATACAGGTTTGCATCTCTGTTGTGAAAGCATTTGTTGCGATGCGTACTTACCTCACGACTACGACATCCGAAACTCTTGCCGCTCGCCTTGAGTCCATCGACCGGCGCCTGCTGGAACTTGAGCAGACCCGCATCGCCGGCGAGCTCGGCCCCGTCCGGGAGTCAGTGCTTCCCGAGCACCTGTCGGCCGAGGTGCGGATCGTAGACTATTCGGCGCGTGCCGTTGTCATTTTCACTGATAACCGTCAGGATCGACGATTGCTCAAGTGGCTCGGCGCCCGTTACAACGGCTGGCTTACTTGGAACGGTGAACGAGTGGCCGGGTGGGTCTATCCCAAGTCGTGCATAGCAAAAGCTCGATAAGTACCTCCCGACGCGGAGACCTGCCCTGTAATTTTTGTATAATGGCAGAAAAACAGTAAATTTATCTTGTAAAATTGTTAACCAAAAAACTTGCGTAAATATTAATTCCCACTATTATGAAATCATTTATGAAATTTATGTTCATGGCTGCCTCTGCCATGACGGTGATGTTGTTCACCTCTTGCGATAAGGACGACGATGGCGGTTCAGCCGGCGGGTTCGATGTCCATGTTCCGAGTTTCGTGAAAGGCACCACTCCGATCCGCGTGGATCTGGGTGTGAACTGCGACAAAACGCCCACGGTCACTTTTACTACCGAAGGCGATGCACTGGGCGTTGTCAGCCCTGTTGAGAACCCCGAGTTCGACACGGATTATGTCTATGCCGGCGAGCTGATCGACGCAGACTTCGTGAACGGCCGTGCTACGGCTTCGTTCTGGTATATCCCCCTTACACCGGGCAACCATGCCGTTACCTTCACGGTTAACTATACGCAAAACGGTGCGGCCAAGACCGGCACGAACCGCAAGGTGCTGAAGGTCTCCGACGCCTCGAACGGAGGATTCTATCCAGAAGTAGTGTGTCCTGATCCCGGATATTATTATTTTTCTTTCCGGAATGAACTTGATAAGTTTAAATTTGGTTGCGAATTTTATCTGGCTTTTGTTTCGCTCAATGGTCAAACAGATCCCGCTCCATTTGATATTTCTCTGACGCAAGGCTACAATAATAAGGTAATTCTCGAAAGAGGAAGATTTTATCCTTTGGAAGCAGGTAAATGGGACGAAGGCTGGCAAAATTGGATGAATAGTGATATTATGGTTATTCGAGGAGATGTTTCCGGTGCGATTACCTTAAAATTAGTTTTCCGCGATAATTATAATCGTTGCCGAGATGTAGTTGTGGAAATGGACTCTGATAAAAATCTGATTTCCTCGGTTGCCAGTGATTATTACTTATGGCCTCATTAAACTATACTATCATAGAACAACACCCTGAATTTGTACAAATTCAGGGTGTTGTTTTTTATTTTAGATTATTTTTAATCTCAATGTTTGAGAAATTTGTTTCAAACTGTAAATCAACTTGATTATATAGTTTTGTGATTTTTATTGCTGATGGTTGAATGTCTTTACCAAAACTATACTTAATAAACGTCCTATCCGTCATTTTCGCCGCAATAGCCTCGCTTTCGGTAAACGGCAACACCAGCATCGTGTCGCCTTCGGTGTAAGGAGCGAGCAGGGGATCGACGGCATCGAGCCCTGACATATTGTTCACGCTCGTCAATGTGTATGAAATACCTTGTGCATCGGCATATGTTGTGTTTATGGGGGCGAACTCATGCCCGGAAATACTCGGGCTGTTAATCGTCCGCTCGACGGGTGCCCACTGTCCGCTTCCGGGATCTTCGGCACCGGTTATTTCATATGCCCGAAAGGTGGGGTATAGCTGGATCTTGAGGAGCTGTGCGGACTCGATGGGTGCAGGGTAGTCGAGCGCGGGAGTAAATGCTACCCGTGCGATCACAGTCTTATACCCGTACCAGTATACATATGTCGAAGTGTATGCCGGCTTATATGACATTTGGCGTGTATTCGAGTCGTAGGATATACTGATGCTGGGCGTCAGCTTCGTTGCTACGATGTTGTTTGTTACGGTTTTTGAACCGATCTTTATTCCCGTCGAAGTGGTAACGTCGATGGTATACGATATGTTTCCGACCGCCGTGGGGACGAATACGATCGGGTCGAGTGTGAAGCTCTGTCCGCTGACTACGGTCTTCGAGAACGAAGTCGTCGATGTGAACAACCCTCCGGCCGCGCAAGTCGCCTTTATCGTGACGGGCCCGGAATAGTCGGTCACGGTCATTGTTACGGTGTTCTTGTTGTACATGTAGGTCGAGTTCTTGTTCTGCTGGTTGCAGGAGATCTCGACCTTCGGCTGCTTTATGAGCGCGAAACGGGCATATATGGCATCCTGCCCCTTTGTCGGGGCGTGCTTGTAGGTTGCGGAGGCGGATAGCAACTGTGTGTACGCCTGGTCTGCATACCATCCGTCGAAAGCGTATCCGTTGCCGTCCATGGCCGTGAATGTACAGCCGTCTTCGTAGCAGTATGCAAGCACGTAGTTCGTTCCCGCGGCCTTGGCCAACTCGCCGTTTACGGTCACCGAGCCCGTTCCGGCCTGAAAGTTTGCCCGCACCATGTTTGCGAACTCCTGACTGGCTTCGAACCGTATTGCTTCCCCCTGCTCGTCTGTAATCGTCAGCCTGTATGCGAGCGTCTGGTTTACGCCTTTTTTTATTAGTGCGGGGGTGTATTCCATGTCGCCCCTGGTGTCGCTCTTTGCCGGGATGTATACGTCGTGTAGGGCTCCCTCGTGCCAGGCTCCGCCGTCGCCGTAGCGGAAACTCGCCGCGTCGCCTTGTGTCACTTCGAGCTTCCCGGTAAAGGTGTGGTCGCTTCTGTTGCCGTTGCGCACGGAGAATTCTCCGTAGTCACCCGGTATGCAATAGGGACTCCGTGGCCATGAGCTGTAAAACTCGAAGAGGTAGCTTGTGATGCGGGTGTCGGTCTCGCTGTCGCTGAGGATCGTGATGTTGTAGGTGTGCGCCTCGTTGGGCAGCACGTCGAAATTCGTGGTCATGTTGCTCCCCAGGTAAACTACGAAGTCCACGACCTTGTTCTCCCCGCTTCGGCCGCGGATGCAGAGGTAGGATGCGTACTTCGGAGCTTTGTCCGGGTTCTTTTGATCCTGCGAGGCTATGGAGGATACGTCGCCCTGCCGGTTCGAGAGCATATAGAATATCCCGTTTGCGTTCTTGCTCCCGTTGGGGAATTTGCGGATTTCGGAGTCGTGGAATCCGGTCGCGGGGTCTGTCGGGCCCGTGAGATCCGTTATCAGGTACTCCCGGTCGGGTATGGAGCATAACTGTATGGACGAGATCTCGATGTCTCCGGCGGCCGGGTCTACCGTAATGTTGTAGGCGATCTTCGCGGCATGGCGCTTTAGGGAGATCGGCAATACCTGTCCCGATCCGTCGATGGTAAAGGTGTCCGACCCGATCATTGTCAGCGTCCTTTCGTCCGTCGGGGCGGTTATGGCATATGACTGGAGCCTCGTGAGGGATAAATCCCCCATATCCTGATGTATGTTCGCTGCTACGTATATGCTGTATCGCCCCGGTGCGATGTCTATTTTGTGCGAAGCTCCCGAGGCGTATATGTGCTGCTTCAGCCCTCCGGTGGCGGAGTATATGAAGATGTTAACGTCGTCGATGTCGCTTTCGGCAATCGCCCTGGTAGTGTGTAGTTGCTCGGACAGCACTTCGAGCATGACGGATACCTCGTTCCCTTCCTTGGGGTCGGATGTCGAAGGCTGCTCGCATCCTGAGAGCCCGGGCAGCAGGAGCCCTGTGAGAATGATTTTTGCAATATGTTTCATGGTTCTGAAATTTAAAAATTATCGGCGGCGGGCCTTTCACCCGCATTGCGAATCCGTTCCGCACAATCCCATAGTTGCGTCCCTGTCCTGGAGTGAACGCGCCGTTCTGGTTTTTGAACTACGCCGATTTGAGGTTATCTGGTCATTGTTATGTCTGAGGGCAGGTAGTATTTCGTCGTTTGCGACTCGACGGATCTGTCGTTGTAATTGAACTTGAAGCCCGGGTTGTCGGCCGGGCGTATCGAGACGGAGAATTTTTCGTCGCAGCGCCAGAGGAATGTCGATTTCGTCGCCCCTTTGGGTATCGTCGGCATCCCGGCGGACTTCCGGCCTACGGGCGGGATCTTCGATGTGTCGAGCCTGTACTCCTCGTAGTAGAACTTCACCGGCTCGGAAGCCTTGTAGTCGGCCGAATACTGCGTGCGGTAATCGTAGGCTACCTTCGGTACGGGACGTCCGCCTTCCATGACGAGATATTGAAATTCTATCCGGGCGATTCCCTGCCGGGTTATGGTCACAGTCCGGGGCTTGAGCCTGACCTCGATGTCGGTGATGCAGTCGCGCGCGAGTGTGAGCGCATAGGTCGCCTCGCCGGACAGGAGTTGCCCGGAGGTGTCGTACCAGCCCGCGACCTCGAAGTTGAACAATTCGTCGTTCACCAGCTTGAGCGTTACCGTCTCGCCTTCGATGTTGTGCTCCCCGGCCCCGTCGATGGTGAAGCAGCCCTCGACGACGCTTGTCACGACGATGTTCTTCACGACGTCCATGTATGCGCGTGCTTTTGCCGATGTCTTGCCTGCTGTGACCTCGAATTCGAGGATCTGCTCGCCGATCTCTTCGGGTGCATACTCGAACGTCACGTCGGCATCTACGGGACAAGCCTGGCCGTTCACGGCGTTTCCGTTCAGGAATATCTTGCCTTTGCCCAGACTGACGGCCGGGGTTACGATGAATTTCCCATCTGCGCCCGGAACACCTTGAATGTGTAGCTGCACCGGAATCCGGGCATCGGCCGCGGGGTTTACGATCTTCGCTTCGCAGACAGCTTCGGCCGTGATTTCTGATGGCGCTGTTACCGTGACCTTCAGGTCTTGCTGTTCACTGACTTCGCCATCAGGTGACTTGGCCTGAAAACTTACGAGCAGATCTCCCGCTTGGGCTGGGGTAATTACAAGGCGTGCATTCTTGGCCGAGAGCTGCACCCATTGGCCCGATGTGTCCATGTCGCTCCCGTCGAGTGTGAGCGTGGCCTTCCCTTCGCGGATGAACGCTGAGAGGGAGAAGTTGCCGTCTACGCCTTCCTGAGAGACGGCCAGCGTAAGACTTACGGCCTGTCCCAGTTCACAGACCGTTGCGACGGTAGACAGGGATAGTTGCGGCTTCGGCTCGACGATCTGGTATTTCGACGAGGAGCATCCGGCCGATACGAACAGCGCCAATGCGTAAAATAGGGTCGTTCTCATGGTGTCGTCAGTTTGTTACGATGATCTCAAGGGTCTTGAATTGGGTGGTATATCCGTCCGTTGCCGAGAGCTGAATGCGGTGAATGCCCCGCTCGGCCGGGGTGTAATAAAGCGGCTGTTCCATGTTTGCCGGCACGGAGAACGCTTCGGCCGGGGTGATGGTCACGGCCCCGTACTGGAGTGTGCCGTTGCCTGTCAGTTGCGTGTAGGTTACGGGGATCGCCCCTGTCCATCCGGATTTGGTGAGGAGCATCGTCATTTCGATCCGCTCGGTGATGGATGCCGTTTCGGGGTATTCGACCTCCAGTGCGAGTGCGGGACTCTTCTGAACGTTGAAGTTGACGAAGCTGCGGCCGGACTGCTCGCCCTCTTTGGTTTTGACCTCGAAGGATATGCGCAGCGGCCCGGCCAGCGTCGGCGTGAGCGTCAGGATCTCCGTAGTGTTGGACATCGACGTCCATGTGCCGTCGGTCGGGAGGTTGCTGCCCTGCATCGAGAGCTCGCAGGCTCCTTCGCTGAGTACGGCCGATATCTGAAATTCCTCGTCGTACCCCTGCTGCGAGACCTTGAGCTGGAGATACGCCGGCTGGTTGATGATGTAAGAGTCCTGCAAGGCCGTCACTTCGAGCGTCGGCCGGGGCTCGGTGATCCGGTACTCGGATTTCTCACAGCCTGCGGCTGCGAAGAGTAAAAGTGGGAGGATTATTTCACGATATTTTTTCATGGAAAAATAGGGTTTGAATTCACACAATGGGTAACGCTGTCTCCGGGTATTTCCCCGGCCTGGATCATGGCGCAGTGTGAGCACAGATCGGCCTTTACCCACCAGCACATTCCCAGCTTTTCATGGTAGCAGGGATTGTCCTTGGTGCAGCCGCATACTTTGCAAGTCTGAACGGCGGTGTGGCCGTCCATGTCGGTCAGTGTAAGTTCTCGTTTCATATGTCAATTACAATAATTTCAGGTCGTTCTTTTTTGACGATTCCAAGCTCCTCAATATCGGAGGTAATATCACCCCAGCCATCAATGAACGCACGTATTTTTATGTCGTAATTTTCGCAGTCGCTCTCGACCGCCCAGTCGTACAGTTCTTTCGGTGTCATGGCTCCATCTTATTCTTGAATCTCCCGCCAGCCGAGGATGTTTTCGTGGTCAATGCGGACACTTGTCCCATCAATACACCACTTATTTTTGCCACTCCATAAATCACCCAATCGAAATGCTATTGCCATCATGATTTTATTAAAAGCCTTGTATTTCACCTCTACAACCTTAACATATTCCGGCAATTCCTCTTTCGGGTCGTGCCAGCGCGTCAGCCCTGTGTGTTCGGATTTTCCGAACTGGATAAGCCATTCAAGGACAGAGAAGGTAGGAATACAGCATCCCATACACTCCCCGGTCGCAATTCTTTCGATCTCCGCAATCTACACAGATGTTATTTTCGCAAAATGCTTTTGCTCTTTCCTCAATCGTTTCCATTCTGGGTCAGTTTTTGGATGAATAACTGGTGGCAGTATTTCATTGCGGCAGCTTCGTTATTAATTTCCTGAATACTTATCCCGCATTCCTCTGCCACCTGTTTTGGCGTTGCGTTCCAAACACATTCGAACGCTCTCTTGGCCTTCTCGCGCATCCGCTCCTCGGCCTCCTGCTCGGCAAGCTCGACCGCATACTGGGCTACATCTACTCACGGCATGATATGGCAGGTCAACGTCTTCGCCCTCATAACCGACTTCTACTTTCCAGCTACCGTCCTCCAGTTCTTGTCTTGCTTTTTTTCGCTTTTCATATGTTCAGTTTATAGCCGTTAGACAAAAAGCCATTCGGTAGCATCCATAAGTACATCGACCAATTTTATCCCCCGGTGGGAGATCAATTCTGCTCCGCTTTCAGTTTCATAGCTTACATACCATCCCTCGTAACATTTGGAGATATTGAGGTAAAATGTACCTTTTGCGTCAATGAACACGGGTAGTAATTCCTGCTGGTCTGCGACCGTGAAGGCGGGAATACTCTCCCCGCTTTTGATGTACTCTGGTGTGGCTTTATAGTGTGGTAAGACGGATAAATGGTATTTACCGCTACATGTAGCCCATACCATGCTCGCCTTCTCCGCGGGCACTCCCATCTCGATCAGCCGCTTCGACTGCTCGACGCTCGTTACTTGGTCTGTCATAATTTTTGCTGTTTTATTTCGTTTTGTTTGTGACTATGAAAACCAACTCTTTGCGAATTGGCAATTACGTTCTGTGCGCCGGGAAAGTAATTGCCGTGACCAGCGTATTCCCCAAGGGGATCAACGCCCATACCGACCGGATCACCGGCAAGGTGTCGTACATCCCCGCCGACCGGATCGACCCGATACCCCTGTCCACCGACATGCTCCAGCGGCTCGGGATGCGCCGTAATGCTGTGCGTTGGGTCAAATACGGCGTCGATAACCTTTATGTCGACCGAGCCGTGGATAAGTTTTACATATCCATCGGCAGGCTTGGCGAGCGGGTATGTCAGGTGCGGTTCGTTCATCAGCTTCAAAATCTCTTCTCGGATGGGTGGGGAGTTGTCCTTAATTCGTGGAAATAATTTGCCTTTGAAAGCCTTTGATGTTAAATTTTTTATGGATACCTTTCGGAAAAATAAACTGTAATGAAAAAAATTACAAATGTGCGTGCCAGCGAAGTTGAAAAAGTGATCCTTCGGGAAGTGCAGAACGGATATAAATTCATTTATAAGGAGGACGAAATTCCTATAATGGCAATAGGTTGCGATACAGAAATTGAAGTCTTTTATACTCTGGTTTTTGAAAAAAATTAATCCAGTCGGTTTTGCTTGCTTCCATAACTCTGGGTACCTGTGTATCTACAAGTCTCGGACGGGATAATATTTCACGGGGCTTGCTATTTTGGCATAATGGTTAAATGCCGGAGCTGTGCTCGTAAAGAAACACATGCACCAGATAGAGAGGTTGTCGCAGCCTGTCGAGCTGGCGTAGTGGTAATCCATGTACTCATATATGAATTTCTGCCCGCCGATCAGTTCGAGGCATTTCTGGATCTCTGCGACATGCTCCGTCACGAGGTTCATCTGCCCTGCAGCCGGCAGATACCATTTTCCCGGCTCGTCCGGCTCGTAGTAGTAGCAGAAGCGCGCGGCATTGGCCTGGTTCAGGCGTCCGTCCTCGTATGCGCGGATCAGGGCCTCGGTGTTTTTGCGTCCGTCGAAATCCTTTGCCGCCTCGTCCCTATCCTTGATCCAGGGGATGTCCGGGAGCAGGCTTATGTATTGGTCGTGGGGGCCGATATAGGAGTTTCCCCAGAACCCGGCGTCTCGCTCGGGTGCGAGCAGGAATTTAGCCTCGTCGGTGATGATGGCGACGCCTTCGGGGGAGAATGCGTCTTTATCCGCGAGTTTTTTCCCAGCGCGCGGCGCTGAAGTAGAGCCCCCCTCGGTGGTGTATATGTATATGCCGTTTTGGGGCTTCACGACTCCGCCCTGGTTGAACACTTCGACCGTTACGGCCTCTTCGGCCGAACATATGCCGTCCGACAGGATGAAGCGGATCTCGTGCGACCCGCTGGTCAGAGGTTGATAGAGGATCTGGCAGGGCGTATCGGCCTGGAGCGAGAATCGGTCTGCGGTGTGGTAGTTCCTGCCGTCAATGATAAGATAGCCGTCGCCGCCGGTGATCTCGGGCTTCACGGAGAATTCCCCGTTAAAGTTTTCCTTTCCTGCCGACAAAGTAATCGCGGCCTGCTCTTCCAGTTCGATCGGGGCATTCTGATACACAGCCAGCACTTCGATCGGTGCGGAGTTGATGCTGTTTGCATAGATCCTGTCCTTCACCTCGTCTCCGTCTGCCGAAGCCACATAGATCCCGAAGCTGAATGGCTGCTCAGCCGTTTCTCCGGCCTGGGGTGTGATTTTAAGGTGCAGCACCTTCGAGGAGAACTCCTCGTTGACGATCTCGTAGGGAATCTGCTGTTCGGCCTGCCATTGCAGGGGCACTCCGTCGACGGTCGCCACGGCCTTACCGCCGTTGCACGAGGTATTTAGGCAGAAGTAGTCCGCTGCCGCCTTCTTTTCTGTGATTGTCAGTGTCGCCTCGATCACATCGCCCAGCTCGTACTCCCGGTTCTCGTAGTCGAGTACCAGGTCGATCGAAGATTCGGAACGGGGAGGAACCCCGGTTCCGGTCTCTTTGCTGCACGCCGTCGTTGCGGCCAGCAGCAGCATGAGAATTGTCTTGTAAGTTTTCATGACGCAAAATATTTGGAGTCGTGTCGCCGGCGGGACTCGAACCCGCAACCTCATTGACAGCTACCGGTCTGTTACCATTCCATTTCCATTACACTCCGAACGATAGCGATATATCATGCGCTCTTCCGATTGAGCTACGGCGACCTGTATCACCCCCGGCGTCGGCCGGGGATGATCGGGGAAAGGGGTGCTACTGTCCCAGGTTCACGTCCTGCGTGGCGAGGGCGTCCCAGTTTGCGACGGTCACGGCCAGTGTCACGTCCTGTCCTGTGAGTCCGTCGAGCTTCGCATTGACTTTGTAGGAGCCGTTTCGTGCGATCTTGCCGTCTGCCGCTCCCGTGAGTTCCGTTTCGTAGGTGACGGGCATCTGGTCGGCCGTGGTCGAGAGGTTTCCGTCGGCATCGTAGATGGCGTCGATAAGCACCTTTACGCGCGACCCTGCCGCTGCTGCGGCCTTTTCATTGAGGTAGAAAAGGTTGTTGTACTTGTATGCGTTCGTTTTCGACGCTCCGGTCTTGTCGCAGTAGGCGTCCTGGGCCGAGGTGAAGGACGAGCTTACGGTGGCGTACTTGCTCGTGGTCTGGTCGATCAGGTAGGACTTCTCGGCACCGCGGCTCAAGGTTAGCTTCTTGACCTCGACGCAGCCGTTGCCGTACTTGGCACGGAACGAGTCGGTCATGGTGCACTGTACCTCGACTTTTGCCACGACGCGCTTTACGGTCACGGCTACGGCCGTGGTGCCGGATACGATCTTTGCCGTCGCGGTTCCTGTCATTACGAATCCTCCGGAGCGCATGGCCTTGGTGGTTACGTTTGCGTAGGTGCCGTTGTAAGAGGCGATGTCGCTTTCCAGCTCTGCGAGCAGGGCGGTCTCGGTGGTGATGTTGTCCGCTACGGTGCGGTTGATAACGACATAAAAATCGCACGATGTATCCGCGTCTACGCCGGGCAGTACGAGTTTGATGGGCGTCGATGTCGAAGCGGTCACTTCGGAGGAGGTCAGTACGCGGCGCAGGATCTGCGTTCCCGAAGCGTTGTAGACGATCAGCACGGCCGAGGAGATCGACTTCTCCCACGCTTCGGTCGTCCCGGCCCCGAAGGCGCGGGTTCTGTCGGCTGCGCTCTCGTTCTTCAGGGTAAGTTCGACGATGCTTTCGTTCCGGCCGTTGTCCGGCGCAGGATCGAGGTTTTCTTTGTCACAGGCGACGATGGCCGCCGTCATTGCCGCCATAGCGGCCAGTCTGATAATAAACTGTTTCATGGTTTAAAAAATTAAAAAGGGTTTTTAGAGTTGTTATTGAGTTTTAAGCCCCGAAGTGCTCTTCCTGGACGATTGTCCCTTCCCAGTCTGAGATGACGATCGTTACACCCGAGCCGTTCAGGATAATGTGTATGTCGATCTCTACGTCGTGGCCGGTGTCGGGCTTGATCTCCATGTAGCGCTGTATGGTGGCCTTGAACAGGGTATGTCCGTATATGGACGCAGGGTCGTCGCAGTAGATCCCCAAGGCGATCGGTGCGTCGTTCGGGAAATAGGGGGGTGTAGAACGACCCGTACATCCTCCCGGCCGCCGGGTCGCGCTCCAGATGCGGGCGGTATGTCTTCGTTTCGCCGCAGGGGACATTGCCGAAGGTCAGTCCGGCGCGATTGTCCAGGCCGAAGTAGAACTCTTCGGGGTCGTCGAGGTTCTGCATCCCTTCGACCAGGACGTTGACCTTGTATACGGACTTGAACAGGTCGATGTCGAAGCGCAGCGAGTCGCCCTTTTGGATCGGCGTCTGGATGCGGTTGAAGAAAAGCGGGTCGGCACCCGTATCCGGGAAGGTGATCGCAGCGTCCCGGATGTTGTCTGCCGACACCGAGGAGCCATGCCCTACATTGGCAAGCGTCACAATTCCATATTCTCCATTGGAAATGTAGGTCTGCATGGCTCCGGTATCGGTCAGGAATTCGTCCCGCGTAAGCGTCGTGTCGCGGTACTGCCTGCCGGTCTTCAGGTCGAAGAAGAACAGGCGCAGGGTCTGCACCTCGTCCATGGTGTCGTGCTCCCCGTCGTTGTAGTTGTAGCGCAGGTATACGATGGCCTTGCGCTTCACATCGACGTCGATGTCGTCGTGGATCTCGCAGCCGGGGAGAAGGCTCGCGAGCAAAAGTCCTGTGAACAGTATTTGGATAGGTTTCATGCTGCTATTTCTTAAATCCGATTTTTTGTGGTTCCTGCCGAATTTGCGGTAGCTTGACGGACAGTGCCCCTATGGCCTCGTAAATTGCGTCGATGTCCTTGCCGATGTCTTCGCTCATGTCGTTCATGGCTTTCAGGTTCTCCCGAACTTCATGTTCGATAAGCTGAAGACGGCTGCGCATTTCCGCAAGCTCGGCCGAATGCTGCGATGCCTGCGTGAGATAGTTGCGCATGGCGACGAATGCCCGCATGATGGCGATATTGACTTGTATCGCAGACCCGCTGCGCAATACACTCGATAACATGGCAACGCCCATCTCGGTAAAAGCGAACGGCGGATATTTGGGGTATTTGCCCCTACCATCTATTTCTAAGGTCACAATTTGTGACCTTAAACTGATTTTGAGGGAGTTATACTCTTCGTTCGAAATCTCGAATATAAAATCTTCCGGAAACCGCTCGATATTTCGGCGGACAGCCTGTTTTAAAACTTTCGTCTCTACCTGATAGAGTGCAGCTAAATCGAAATCCAGCATCACCTGCTGTCCACGGATCTCGTGGATCTTGCTCTGTATTGTCGTCAATTCTTTCATCGGTTTGTGTCGAGAATGAATGATTATTCTCCCTCTTCGGGGAGTTTGAATCCGATGGGGCGGGCCGGTCGGCGGGCCTGCGGTACCTTGACCGAGAGGGCGGCGATTGCTTCGTAGATATTGTCCAGTTCCTTGCGCATGTCTTCAGAAAGGTCGTTCACCGCCTCGGCGTTGTCCTCGTCGGCCCGCTCCAGCAGAGTCAGTTTCGCCCGGATTTCGGACAGCTCGGCCGTCATGGTCGAGGTTGTCATAATGTAGTTGCGCATGGCGACGAATGCATCCATAATCCGGATACTGACCTGTATGGCCGTCGGACTGCGAAGAACAGCGGAGAGCATAGATACCCCTTGCTCGGTAAAGACGTGAGGCAGATACTTTAAATGTTGCCCACGCGCCTGTTTCCCAGAACGTTCGTTTAAGGTTCCAATTTGGAACCTTAAAGATTCTTCCTTTGTTAACTGGAACATAAAGCGTTCTGGGAACCTCTCGCTATTACGTTTTACAGCTTTGTTGAGCGCTTTCGTCTCTACTCCGTACAATTCAGCCAAATCACGGTCGAGCATTACGCGCTGGCCACGGATCTCGTAAATTTTGTTCTGTATGGTTTGTAGTTCCATCTTACCAGGATGCTTTTACGTTGTTCTGTTTGTATAAAATTTGAATCTCGGGGTCGAGGTTGCCGCGGAACTTCAGCACCGGGTCTGCCTGAATCGCCTTGAGGTAATACTCCAGTCCTTCGCGCGGCCGGTTCATGCGCGAGAGTGCTATTGCAGATAGGTAATCGGTTCTTGGGTTCTTCTCGGCCGGCGGCAGTTGCTCCAGAATCTCGAAAGCCGCCTCGTCGTAACTCAGCGAGAGCAGCACGATCGCAAGGTTCTGGCACTTGTAGTCGTTCAGGGTGCGCAGCGCCCCGACATAATCCCGGTCGCGGAGTTGCTGCACTCCGCGCATGTAGGTCGTGTCGAGCACGGTCAATACAACGGTATCCTTGACCATATCGACGCGGCGCAGGTTGTAGCGGAAGTCCACGGCCCGCAACTGGGGATAGAGGATCTCCTTCATGTATGCATAGTCCTTGGGAAACTGCTTGCGAATTTGCGGCTCCGTTACGTCGAGGTTACTGCTTTGATCGATCATGGCCATGATTTGCTCCCAGTTGGGCATATCGCTGTTGTGACGTATCAGGCGCTTGAGCAGCGTCCAGTCCTCGCCGATCGAGCGGGTGCGAATGAGCGTATCGACCTCGTGGCCGAACTTGCGCACCAAGCGCTCCTTGATCGAGCGGGCACGCTCGCCGGCAATACGGTTGTTGGTCGCCATCGAACCGTCGGGAGAGGATGAAGCGGTAATGGTGATAGAATCGACGAAGAATTCGTACTGGTTGATAAGCGTGTCCATCAGCCGCTCGATTTTGTCAAGCTGCACATGGTTCTGGCCCATCGTGTCGATGATCGTGGCGCGACCGACGGGGAAGGTGATGTAGTTGCGGTCACGTACCTCGACGTACTTGTCGATGATCTTGAGCATGTAGCGCGGCTCGTTGTCCAGGAGCGAGAGCATGGATGTCACGGTGTAGGTAAGCGTGTCGCTGTTCGAGAGGTCGTAGCGGCTGCGGTCGATGGCATCGACGCGGCCGCGGAAAAAGAGGTGCAGGCGCTTGGTATCTTTCGTCGGCCGATAGGTCTGGGTGTAGTAATACCGGATCTCCCCTTTGCGGATCAGCACGGAGTCGAGCCGCGGATCGTTCAGATAAGGGAACGAGATCGTTTGTTTGTAGGTGGACTCCAGTTTGTCGGCCCGGCGCTTCTGGCCGCCGGCGATGTAGCGGTTGTAGGCTTCGTAGTACTTCACGGCCAAGCTGGTGGTCGTTGTGAGTTCCGTTGAGTCGTCGAGAATACGGTTCAGGTACTTGTTCATCTGCCAGTATTGACGCTTTTGGATGTCGGAAAAAAGCTCACCCCGGATAGAGAGCGGCTGCAGTGCCTCTTCCATCCCATTGTTCTCTATGACCGGGATGAGCGACAACCCCCACGTGCTGCTCTGGAGTGCAGCAGGTATGCCTACGATGAAGTCGATCGCAATTTCGCCGTTGCGCTCGGCCACGGTTTTCGACTTGGCGACGATATAGACTGTCTGGATGTTTTCGCCCTTGATGGTGACCTCTCCTGTGGAGTCGCGTTCGACCTCGGCCAAATAGGCGCTGTCGCGGCCGCCGTTCATGGAGATCTTGCGCATCTGCGTGACAGCCCGTTCGACGTCTTCTACTTCGGGTGTTTCCACGGGGCCATTGCTGGGCAGGTGGATGTCGGCCGTCGGGGTGTTTCGTTGCAATGAGTGCGTCATGGCGCAGGAGAGCATCACGACACTTATTACACTCGAAAATATAGGTTTTAATAGTTTCATGCTAACTTGATTGTATATATTCCTTGTGCAAAATCAACAAGACAATAGCTGCGGCTACTTTCAATTCTTCAAATAAGTGAGTAACACAAGAATACATTCGGGAACTTCTGATAATTGTATTTCGGGCGTGTTCTGAAGTTTGAAGGCATTGTTCATGTGAATTTCTATTCCAGACAATCGAGAGCCGGACGGAGAATCATTCCCAAAATCCAATGTAGGATCGTATTCGATACATACGCAATGTTTTGCATCTTTTGTGAAATAGTAAGTTTGAAGGCCTTGTTTGCGAGTTGAACGATGAACCTTAATTCTGGATTTGTTTTTTGAGAAAGCATTGGTAATATACCCGATGGCTTTGGCCAAATACGTATTTTCCCGGAGATCCAGAACTCCCTGTTTTTCCGGGGCCGAGGCATGCCATTCTTCATAGCAGTCGGGGCAATACATGAGATTGACGGCTCCTACGTAGAACCCGTTTGAACTGATTTTCCGGCCGCAGCGGTCGCAGGTCTTGGCACGTGGCCATACCTTGATTTCGTCGGCAGACAATGGCAGTACTTTGTATCCTTTGGAATTTTCAAAAGTTGTTGTCATGGGATATGAGAGTTAGAATAAGTAGGAAAATGATAGGTTACATTTGATCGGGACGAGCAGGAACCGGCGGTGACGATAGGTATACTCGTCGTCGAACTCCCCGATGTACTTCGGCCGCAGCTTCTCGGTGTAGGGGGTATAGACGATACCGGCCCCGATCTCGACGATGAAGTTCCAGCGCGTACTCAGGAGCTTCGAGTAACCCCACGAGCATCCGATGCCGTAGGCATTGCCTTTGAAAGTTCGTTTGTCGTAACCTATGGTGTAGTTGGCATAAAACAGCGAGGGGGAGACGAACTGTCCGATGTATCGCTCGACGAACCAGTGCCGCCATCCCGGTTGCAGGACGACATGGCTCCACTGGGTGTCTCCGAACTTGAACGGATTGGCTGACACCGGAATGTTGATCGTATTGTGCAAGTTCACGTTCAGATCGACGGCCGCGTTTATGTTCCCGGCAGCCCATCCGACGATATTGGTCGATACGGACGAGAACTGGGCATATGTCGTTGAGTATGCTGATATTAGGATGAAAAAGAGTAGAAAACGTTTCATTATAATCAACTGTTTTATGCGACAAATATATAGAAAATCAATTTATTAACGTGTATTTATGTATAATATGTTAAATAAATAAAATACATTATAACCATAAATTATGTATAAAATACAAGTATGTAATGTGATATATTCTAATTTTGGCATTTATTTATTTTGATGTGTAATCAACTTATTATCTTGAATGATAATAATGTGGGCAGAACCGGTACTTTTCTGTTATTTTTTTCTACTTTTGCACAAAACGCTGGAAATATGATACAAATGACTTTCCCGGTTTCGGAAGAAGAGCACAGAAAATTTTTTACGTTGAAATATACTTTTATTCGTCAGGGTAACATAACCGTTTCGAATAGTGAGATTATGAGTAAGCTGCTTGAGGAATATATTGCAGCTCACAAAGACGAAATCGTGGAGATTCCTGATGCCGTGTATAAGAACTACGTGGAGAAAGGTCGGCGCACTGTGAAGAAACGGATGGCAACGATCGAGCGGAAGAGGCGTGATCTAAAGTAGCGGAATTCTTCCCTTCACAATTCAACATTTTCAGCCAGTGTAGGTACAGATAGCAATACGGCAGGGGATTCTGTTCCTTGCCGTTTTTCTTTACTCCATAGTGAAGGTGCGGGCCGGTGCTGCGGCCGGTGTTGCCGACCAACCCGATTACCTGACCGATATGGACAGTTCCATTGTCAGTGACCTTAATTTGGCTTAAATGTCCGTAAACCGTCGTGAATCCGTAGGCATGTGTTAGCTTGACGAATTTTCCGATTACTTTATTTTCTCCGACTTCCGCCACTGTGCCGTCGGCCGTAGCATATACCCGTTCGCCCAATATTCCCGGAAGGTCTACGCCTGAATGATGTTTGTATTCGTTCAGGATCGGGTGAAGCCGCTGGCCGTATGCTGAACTTACCGGGATATGGCGAAGATCCTCGGCCTGCAACGGCGAGATACAGGGTATCCGGGTGATTACCTTATTCGGCTGCATGAGGAGCATGATGGTTTTTTCGACCTGTTGATAGTTCGAAGCCATACTCAGCAACTTGTCGATTTTTGCTTGCCCGGAGGGAGTAAGCCCTGCGAACAAGGTGATTATGCAGAGATATACACGATATTCATAGCTTCGTAAGTTTGCAACCCACAAATGTCGATCTGACAGCTTTCCCCGGAGTACCATCCTTTTTCAGCGGGTGATAGTAGTAGTGTATACTTCCGTCAGCCTTTTCGAGGTAGCAGCCGCAAATCATCCCGCATACACTTTTCCAGCCTATGTCGATATGGACATGATCGCCGTCCATATATTCGCGGTCATTGAGGTGCGCGGCATCGAGCTGCGCAATACGATTCTCCAGTTCTTTTCTCTGGCTCAGATATTCGCTATCAGTCATGGTTAATCGTTATTTTGTAAGTTGTATTTATCTGCAAGGAGTTCCAGGGCTTCCCAGATTACGCCCCGCATACATCCATGGTAGCCGGCCATCTTTAGGCGTTTGTCCAGGATGATTAGGTGTTGCTCGTCGAGGTCGATCGTGACCTTTTTCGCAAAGAGCGTTCTTTTTTTGCGGGAAATACCTTCCGTGGCAATAGCGTCTAATGACTTGAAAATGCTGTCTGATTTCATATCGCTCTTTATTTTTCAATACGCGGGCGTATTTCTTGGAAAAATGTCTCCATGTCGCAGGCCCCGTTGGATTTGGGGTCGTAATCGAATATTGAGATATGCTTGAGTTCGGCCTGCTTGAAGGCCTCGCATTGACGGATACGAGCTTCGCAGGTCTTGATGTCCAGACCATGCTCCTTAAGCATATCCTTCGCCGTTTTTACCGCTCTGGTGCGTTCGGACACCATCGTCAGCAGAATTCCCAGAATTTCAATATGTGGGTTGGCGCTCTCCTTGATCTCGTCGATGCGGTCTATGATGTTCCGGAGGCCATCGTACGCAAACTGCCCGGATGTAAGCGGAATCAAAACGTAATCTGCCGCCGTCAGTGCATTCGTTACTATCATATCGAGGGCCGGCGGGCAGTCGATTATACAGTAGTCGTATAGTGCTGTAAAGCCACTGGACACGAGTTTGTTTCTCAGAACAGAGTGCCAGGCCATTTGGCCGATCAACCTGAAGTTGATTGTGGCGGTTTCCATATCTGAAGAAATTATATGTAGGTTGTCGGAGATTGCATAAGGCTGGGGAATGGTCTTGCCGATGAACAGCTGGTAGATGTTTCTTTCGGACTGGGCGTTGAAGAAACGGGACAGGTTGGCTTGGTGATCCGTGTCGAGCAGGAGAACTCGCTTGTCCTCGGATGCGAGGCGGTGCGCCAGGTTGATCGCGGTTGTGGTCTTGCCAACCCCGCCTTTCAGATTTGTGATCGTGATCGTTTTCATAGTAAGCGGTTTTTGAAGGTTATTAAAAAAGATCTTGTTGTACTGCGAGTTTGCTGTATTTCTCCGTTTCGATGATGCGCTCCATGGTGCTGACATAGTATGCCTTTTTGTCGAGGACTTCGTCATTGCCAGCAATGTTGGCTATTAGCAGGTTATGCTTGCGCCAGACGTAATTGTAATTGCGGATATTGACTTTCCGCGTAAGCGCCAGCGCCGTAGCTCTCGTAATATGCATGGAATCAACCATTGTCGAGAGCATCTTATCCCGGAGTCGGTTATATTCGTCGTAACTGTTTTGTCGGTTGTTTGCCGAATAGATATTGAAGATCAAAAGGTAAGGATCTTGCTCGCCTTTCTTGAAACATTCAGCCAGACCGAACCAATGATTAGAGTTCCCTCGGAGTGCGTTTTCAGCCTCTTTGAGAATGCGGTTCCGAAAGTCGTAGTAGCGCCGGAATTTATTGCCGACACATAAGATCTTCCGGAGGGTAGAATAACTTACGACCCATTTGCCGGCATCTGCCGATCTGCAAATCTGCAAATAGATTTTGGTTGTATAGATATTCTTGAATTTTTCGAGGGAGCGCTGAAGCAATCTTGTAAAGCCGAACTGGGGAGTGACCATGCATGCAGCTACCTCGATCGGGAAGAAAAAATGTACCAATTCCCGGCGTTTGTTCTTCTCGTCCCGACTTATGGCTACATACGTGCAGAGCGGCCCTTGCCATGTAGTGTTTTACGGAACTGATGTGACCATTTGGGGTAATCGACTTGGATAGTAGGCATGGCAATCAAAGCGGCCCGTAATTCTTCGTAATAATGTCGCAATACGCCGAAAGAGGCGAGGGGAAGTACGATCTCCACCTCGTTTCGTTCTTGGTATACGCTTACGCAGTCCATATTGGCGATTCCCGATGTTTTGTTCTTAATATTACCTTGGATTACCGGTTGGAGTAGTTCCGTGATTTTCAACAATGCCTGCAACTGGATGAATTTATAGTCGTAACGCATGTCGATAAAGAAATTCGGTTGTGTGAGCTTCGGTTGCTTTTTGATGTCGGCAGCCAATGTTTTCAGTTCTTCTTCGTCGAGCGCACAATCGTCGCTGACCACACAATACCCGATGTCTGTCTTTATCTTGTGATTCACGGCTTCGTCAATAGCGGTTATTTATGAGACGCTGCTTTCAGGTTAGAGCACTCCTTCGAGAGCGCATCGTATGTCTCGACCATCTGCATGATTGCCTTTTTGTATGATCGGGAGAAAGTTATTCCCTTGATAAGATTGAGAGTTGCTATCTCCTCTGGGGTGCTGAAGGTTATTGTGACCTTGTTCTGTGTGACGCAAGTTTTAGCCATAACGCAATATTTTTTATTAATCTTTTGGAATCCATCTTCCATCAATATCTTGCTTGTACCTACTTTCGTGACGTTTCCACTCATAGTAAAGCGTGCCGTCTGGGTTGTAGGCTTTGACCCATTCGATATTTCCATACTTGCTTTGAAGGGCGGATAATATTCCGCCGTTTTTGACCTGATTCTTACTGCAATTGTTCCAATATCTGACCTTGCAATTCGGGCAGTTATAGATGATTTTCTTGCCGTGGGTTGCGTTGTATTCGCAAGCCGGGCACAGACTTTTATACATGACCTTCACTGTCCTTTCGGCAGTGTCATAGGCTTTGAGTTTGCGATCCCGCTCCTTCATGTAGGCTCGGAACTCTTCGCGTGTCAGTGGTTTATTTCCGGGCATAGTTTCATAATTTTTAAAAAGCAAGGGCGCTGAGATGGCTTTCTGCAATGCGCCCTTGCTGCTCGAAGTAGATGTTTTGCTTGTTGGCCTTGTCATACATCGCTCGTGAGAACCTGTACTTACGACCAATGCGCGAATTGTGACCATCTACTTCGCTGCCCTCTGTAAGACCGTCACGGCGTTACCTTGAGGGCCAAGAGCTTTTCTCTTTTTGCGGTCAGAGATTGATTTTGCTCCTGAATATGTATAAATTGAACTGTCTGTATCAAAGATTTGGGTCGCAATTTTTCATCCAGCTCATTTCGACGGTAGAGTATTTTCTCCCCGTTTGACATGGTTGTGCGGGTGTACTTCTGTATGTCGATTTGCTTGAGGTAGTAGTAGAATGTTCTGGGCGATATTCCACAGTATCGCGCAGCCTGTACGCCATTTAGAATTCGAGCTGCTGGAGTTCCTTCATGGACATTTCGCTTCCGCGTTTGCGTTTACGTCGTTTGATAGTTTCCTGTGCCATGCTATTTTACCCTTACTATCGTGAAAGAATGATCTTCTTTACACGTTTTAGTTGAAAATTTTCTTCCGGGCCATTTTTTGAGAAATCTCTTGATCGCTTGGCGGGCGTTGGCTGCAGTATTGTCCACATTTTTGAAACTCACAGACGCATCAATGTCCAGATTCTTTAGGTAGTTCTCCCAGCTGGCTTTATGCGGAGTTCTGCAGAATGATGTTTTTTTACCCATTTTGCTTGGCTTTCAGTAGTTTTTATTATATCTTTACCCAGTTTATTGTGGTGCTTGAATGTAGTACGCATGTATCACAATGCAAATATATAGATATATCGCAATATATCCAAGTAAAAACATAGAAAAATCGCAATATTTATGGCGGATTTTTTTGATAGGCTTGATAAGTATATGGAATACAGTGGTTTAAATGATAATAAACTCACTGTACTTGCTCAGCTATCAGTAGGTGCTTTGGGAAAACAGCGTAAAGGTGGGCGTGGGTTGTCTGTCGAGAGTATTGCGAGAATTCTACATACCTGTCCCGATCTTAATGCCGAGTGGTTAATGACGGGTAATGGAGATATGTTGAAAAAGGTTTGGCGGGGAGATAAAATAATCCCCGATATGACTATGGAGCAAGTTTTGAGCCGTGATGAGAAATTAATACGGGACAATGAACGGCTCTTGGTGCGCATTGAAGAATTGGAGAAAAAATTAGGTTTGAATAACACCCCCCCCCATGTAATAGATGCTCAATTAGCTGATATATAGAGGTTTGAATTATTTAGATTATTGATATTATAAATACTTTTTTACTGTTGGTTTTGCAAAATAATTTCATATTATAGCTAACTTATAGGCTGATAGTTGGTTGTGCGGGGTGTGATAGATCGCCTTACAAGCAGAGGGTCGGGGGTTCGAATCCCTCAGCTCCCACAACTGAAAATCAGCCACTTACAGTAATGCAAGTGGCTTTTTTGTTCCGGGAGCATAGCTCAGTTGGTTTAGAGCGCCTGCTCGACAAGCAGGAGGTCAGCGGTTCAAATCCGCTTGTTCCCACCAATGAAAATCAGACAGTTGCAGAAATGCAGCTGTCTGATTTTTATGTGTGCTATTCTCGTGTATTTCAGCGTTTTTCAGCTGCCGGGTTAAGCCGGAAGTCAAACCGGGAAACTACTTGGCGACAACTGTGCGCATTCTGTGCTGCAAGTCAAAAATGCTTGCAAACGGAGCAGATCTGTTGATGACTCGGTGGTCAATGCGTTGGTTGTGGATGGCGAAGCCGTCTTGGAAAATGGAAATCGGTGAGGCGGGAAGGGGCGATCTGTTTTCCTCGGGTTGTCCCGGGAAAATAGCTATTCCGGGGTTTATGAGGCAGAAAAGATGGCAAAGGCGTTGTACCGAGCGGGAGCCGGTGCCTTATGCCATTCGAGACGCCTAAAACAACCCGATCTATCTCCTTCCCGAACTTTTATTCCGGCATAGTTGCAAATCTCATTTTTTTTGATTTAAATTTATATGCGGAATAATACATAGTACTTAATAAATCCGGGTTCGTTTGCCGTCGATCGGTTGTCGTGCGATTGCAGCGGCCCGGAATGTTTTTATGGCGAGTGGATGGTTCCTGATTTATAATAGTATTGTGTAATATACCCGATTGCGTCACGATCTCACTGTAATAGCCTATGAAATTCATATCGGTACGAAGTACGTTGATATTTATCGTTTGTGCAGGTATCGCGATCTCTTCCCCGGCGCAATCCGGGGCAGCCCTGCCCTTGCCGCCGGATTCGGTTCGGGGAGAGGGTTGCGAGCCGGACTCAGATTCAGCTCCGCCTGACGCTCGACAAGGCGATCTATTCGGCGCAAAACCATTCGATCGCCGCGATGGTCGCCAAATATACGTTTCTCTCCTCGTACTGGTCGTTCCGCTCCTACCAGGCGAGCCGGCTTCCGTCGCTCAACCTGAGCGGCGAGGTGCTGAGTTTCGACCGTTCGCTGCGCCTGTTGCAGGATTACGACACCGGAGAGATGCGTTATCTGGAGAACTACAACCTGCAAAACACACTGGGACTCGCCATCCAGCAGAATATCACCCTGACGGGCGGCACCCTCAGGCTTTACTCGTCGCTCAACCGCCTCGACCAGTTCGCCCCCAAGGAGTCTAAATCCTATTATTCACAGCCCATCACGCTTTCCTACACCCAGCCGCTCTTTGCCTACAACAGCTTCAAATGGAATAAGAAGATCGCCCCGAAAGAGTACGAACTGGCCAAACGCACCTACATCGAAGCCATGGAGGACATCACGGTGCAGGCCGTGAGCTACTATTTCAGCTTGCTGCTGAGCAAAACCAGGCATACCATCGCCGTCAAGAACTACGGCAATACCAAATCCCTCTATTCCATAGCCGAAGAACGGCTTAAACTGGGGAGCATCACCAACGACGAGCTGCTCCAGTTGCAACTGTGCATGCTCAACGACAGCCTGGCGATCAACGACACGGCACTGGCAGTCCGCGAGCAGCGCATGAGGTTCAACTCTTACCTGCGTTACAGCGAGAACGTCGATATAGACCCGGTGCTCGACGAGCAAATCCCCGCCATCGAGATCGACTATGTGACCGTACTGGACAAGGCGCTGGAAAACTCGTCGTTCAATGCCGGCAACCAACTGCGAGCGCTCAACGCCGAGGCAGGCATCGCCCAGGCCAAGGCCGAACGGGGCGCTACGGCCACGATAAATGCCCGGTTCGGGTTGTCCCAAACCGGCGAAGAGTTCCGGACGGCCTATTCGAACCTGCTCGACCAGGAGGTCATCGGACTTCAGTTTTCCATCCCGCTTTTCGACTGGGGCATGGGCAAGGGCCGTGTCCGCATGGCCAAGGCGAGGGCCGACATGGTGCGCAACCAGATCGAGCAGGACGAAACCGATTATCGGCACACAATCTATACGCTCATCGAACAATTCCACAACCAGCGGAACCAATGCGTCGTGGCCGCCCGGGCACGGGAGGTCGCTGAAAGCCGCTATGCCATGGCGATGGAGAATTTCCGGCGGGGCACGGTGTCGGTTACGGACATGAATACGGCGCAGACCGAAAAGACCAGGCCAGCCAGACCTACGTGTCGGCGCTGGCCGATTTCTGGAGCTACTACTACTCGCTGCGCCGCAAAACCCTCTACGACTTCATTTCCCACACCGATATCAGCGTCGAGTTCGACCGCCTCATCGAAGAATAACCCTTGCTATGAAACAACACTACCTTTATCTGCTTTGTGCAGCGCTCCTCGCGGGCTGCGGCAAAACGAAGAACGCAAAGACCGATGCGGCACAGGATCGCATGCAGCACCGTATCGAACACAACGAAGTCACGGTGGATACGCTGCAAAGGCGCGACTTCATGCGGGAGCTGATCAGCAACGGACGGCTGGCAGCCTCGAAGCGCAGCACGCTCTCCTTCGAGGTTTCGGGGACAATCGCGGCGATAGCTGCGAAGAACGGTTCCCGCGTAGGCGCCGGGGAGCCGATCGCCCGAATCGACACGAGCGACTACGCCCTTCAGCTGCACAAGGCGCGGCTGGCATTGGACAAGGCGCGGCTGGGGTTTTACGACGTATTGGTCGGACAGGGGTATCAGGCCGGCGACACGGTCACCCCTCCGGCCGGGGTCATGCAGCTGGCACGCATCCGCTCGGGGTATGCCGATGCCACGGCATCGCTGCTCAGCGCCCGCCGCAGCCTGGCTCACTGTACCCTGCGGGCTCCCTTTGCGGGAAAGGTCGCCGATGTGGAACAACAGGTCTATGAGAAATCGAAAGGCGAATTCTGCACCCTGTTGGACGACAGCCGGCTGAACGTCCGCTTCTCTGTCCTCGAATCCGAATACGGGCTGCTCAGCCCGGGGCAGGAGATCGGCGTCAGCCCGTTCGCCGACCTGCGCAAGGAGGTGAAAGGCCGCATTACGGCGATCAACCCTTCGATCGATGTGCACGGACAGGTGCAGGTCGATGCCGAGGTCGTCAACGACGGCACGCTGGCCGACGGGATGAACGTCCGGGTGGCCGTGCGGCAAAAGGTGCCCGGGCAACTGGTCGTGCCGAAGAGCGCGGTGGTCATCCGCGACAATCTCGAGGTACTCTTCCGCTACAAAGACGGCCGGGCGCAATGGACTTACGTACATACTTCGCTGGCCAACAGCCGGGAGTATGTGGTCGAAGCGAATCTGGATCGCGGGGCGGAGCTCAACCCCGGCGACCTGGTGATCGTCTCGGGGAACCTGAATCTGGCCGACGGCTCGGAGGTCTCGCTCGGCAGGGAACAATAACACCGCACCCATGTTACGCAAACTTCTCGACCGGCCTATCGCCGTGACGATGATCGCCGTCGTCCTGCTCATCCTGGGCATTGTCAGCAGCCGCCTGTTGCCTGTGTCGCTCGTGCCGGACGTCGACGCGCCGTATATCACGGTGCAGATCCCCGCACAGGGGCTTTCGGCCCGGCAGCTGGATGAAACCGTCATCACCCCGCTGCGGCAACAGCTCATCCAGTTGTCGCAGTTGACCGACCTGCGCAGCGAGGCCCGCGAAGGAAACGGCATTATCCGCCTGACCTTCGAGCAGGGCTCGGACATCGACTACCTGTTCATCGAAGTGAACGAGAAGATCGACCGTTCGACGACCTCCCTGCCCCGCGACGTGGAGCGCCCGAAGGTAATCAAGGCGAGCGTCACCGACATCCCGGCCTTCTATATCAACCTCACCGTACGGGGATCAACCGGCCGGGCACCGGGACGAACGGCATCCCGTATCCGACCGGTTCGTGGCGCTGAGCCGTTTTGCCTCGCAGGTCATCACCAAGCGCATCGAGCAGTTGCCCGAGGTAGCCATGGTCGACCTGAGCGGCACCGTTGCCCCGGAACTGCTGGTTATCCCCGACGAGGCGAAACTCCGCCAGGCGGGCATCACCATGGCCGCCGTCGAGGGGGCGCTGCGCCGGGCGAACGTGACGCTGGGGAGCCTTGTCATCCGGGACGGGGAATACCAGTACAACGTGAAATTCCAGTCGGCGATAAACGGCCGGAAGGATATAGAGGATATTTTTCTGAAAATCAACGGCCGGTTGTTCCGCCTCAAAGAACTGGCCACGATCGTCGAGCACCCCCGCAAACGGCAGGGCATGGTATTTTCGGACGGCCGCAACGCCGTGTCGCTGGCGGTCGTCAAGCAGGCGGATGCCCGCATGTCGAAGCTCAAGGACGAGCTCGACAAGCAACTCCGGCAGTTCCGCTACGACTATCCGGACGTGGAGTTCACCGTCACGCGCGACCAGACCGAACTGCTCGACTACTCGATCTCGAACCTGGTGAACAACATCATCACGGGGGCATTGCTCGCCTGCGTCGTCATCCTCTTTTTCATGCGCGACATGAAGTCGCCGATGCTGGTGATCCTGACCATTCCCGTGACGCTGATCATCTCGATCCTGGTTTTCTACCTGTTGCATATCTCGATCAACATCATCTCCCTGTCGGGACTGGTGCTGGGCATCGGTATGATGGTCGACAATTCGATCATCGTCATCGACAACATCACGGCCCGCTGGATACGCGGGGAGCAGCTGGCCGGTGCCGTCACGCAGGGCACCAAGGAAGTCATGGTTCCCATGCTGTCGTCCGTGCTGACGACCTGCGCGGTATTCGTCCCGCTGATCTTCCTCAACGGCATGGCCGGGCGCGCTGTTCTACGACCAGGCCATGGCCGTAACGATCACGCTCTTCGTCGCCTACGGCGTCTCGGTAACGCTCCTGCCGGTTTACTACCGCTGGTGGTACAGCCGGCAGCAGGCCTTCCGGCCTACGCCGTGGCTCGCGTTCTTCTCCTTCGACCGGGTCATCGACGGGTACGACGTTATCCTGAAATGGTTTTTCCGCCGTCGCGGGCTGATGTGGGGCATTTATGCCATCTCGGTACTGGGGCTGGCGGGACTCTTTTGGGTGATCGACAAGGAACGGCTGCCGGCGATGACTTACAGCGACATGTTAGTCCGCATCGATTGGAACGACCGCATCTCGGCCGAGGAGAACGCCCGCAGGACGGAAAACCTCGTCGCCTCGCTGGGTGGCCGCATTCTCCAATCCACGGTCATGGCGGGCGTCCAGCAGTTCGTCCTTTCGCATACCGAGGAGAACGGGGTAGCCGAGGCCACGGTTTACCTCAAGTGCCATGAACCGGACGACGTGGCACCCGTTCAGGATGCCATCCGCGGCTATCTGGCGGAGAACGCCCCAGCGGCCCGCTGTTCGTTCGGCGTTTCGGGCAACGTCTTCGACATGATCTTCGCCGAGCGTGAAGCCGTGCTCACCGCACGCCTGCGTTCGACGACCGGGCGCAGTGCCGACCCGGAACAGTTGCAACGGCTGCTCGGCCGCATACGGGATGCGCTGCCGGGGCAGGAAATCCTGCCGGTCGCCATGCAGGAGGACATTCTCTACATCGCACAGCCCGAACAGATGGCGTTGTACGGCGTGACCTACAACGACCTCATAGCCGCGCTGCGCAATGCGCTCAACGAGAATACGCTCTTCACGGTCACTACGGGCGATGAATCGCTGCCGGTGGTGATCGGCAACGACTTGCGCAGCCTGGACGATCTGCTCGGCAATACGTTCATCCATACCCCCGAGGCTGAAATCCCGGTCGGCATCCTGATGCGCCAGACAATGACCCGCGACCTGAAACATGTCGTGGCCGGGGCCGAGGGTAACTATTACCCGCTCGACCTCGCGCCCCGGGCCAAGGATGTCCCGGCCGTCATCGGCACGATCCGGGGCTGTGTGGCGGAGGACGGGCATTTCGAGGTGAGCTTCAGCGGCAGCTATTTTTCGAACCGCGGCATAGTGGGGCAGCTCGCCGGGGTGCTTGCCGTCGCCCTGCTGCTGCTGTTCTTCATCCTGGCCGCACAATTCGAATCGCTCGTCCAGCCATGGATCATCCTCTCGGAGATCGTCATCGACCTCTTCGGGGCACTCGTCGTCCTCTGGGCATTCGGACAGACGCTGAACCTGATGTCGATGATCGGCCTGGTCGTCGTCTGCGGCATCGTGATCAACGACTCGATCCTCAAGATCGACACGATCAACACGCTGCGGCGTCAGGGCCTGGGGCTCAAGCATGCCATCCTCGAGGCGGGCGGAGGCGCCTGAAAGCCATCGTCATGACCTCGCTCACGACGATCCTGGCCGTAGCGCCGTTCCTGTCGCACGGCGACATGGGCTCCGACCTGCAGCTCCCGATGTCGCTGACCATCATCAGCGGAATGATTGTGGGTACGCTGGTGAGCGTATTCTTCATCCCGCTGGCTTATTACGAGATTTACCGACCCCGCCGATGAACGTCCCGCGACCCATACCTCCGTCGCGGAGGGGCATCCCCGCATTTTCGGTGCTGCTGATCATGGCGGCGCTGGCGGTCATCGGGGCGGCCATGCTGCCCATGCTCAATATCCAGTATACGCCGTCGGCAGCCGAGCGGAGGATCGACCTCTATTTCTCATGGCCGGATGCCTCGGCACGCCTGATCGAGCAGAGCGCCACCTCGCGTATCGAAGGCGCCATGTCGACCGTCGCGGGGTGCGAGAACGTCTCCTCCCGCTCGGCCAAGGGCTACGGCAATATCTCGGTCGCATTCCGTAAGGGAACGGACATGGAAGCCGCCCGTTTCGAAGTCGCATCGGCGATCCGGAATCTTTATGCCAAATTGCCGCAGGAAATCTCCTATCCCTATATTTCACTCGCCGCTTCCGGCAGCCGCGAATCCGAGACGCTGGTCTATACGATCAAGGCCGACCTGCCCTCCGAACGCATCGAAGAGTATGTGAAGGCCCACGTCTCGACCCCGCTGTCGCAGGTCGAGGGGGTCGGGCGGGTCGTGTTGTCGGGTGTCACCCCCTTCGAATGGGTCGTCACGTTCGACCCCAAGGCAATGGAGGCCGCCGGGATCACGGCCACGGATCTTGCCCTGGCATTCCAGAATTATTTCCGCAGCGACGTGGTCGGGATGACGACGCTCCCGCAAGCCGACGGCAGCGAGCGGAGCATCGTGCTGAAGCTCCGCAACCGTGCCGGGCTCGATTTCGGGGAGATTCCCGTCGCGCGCCGCAACGGCCGCATCTACTACCTGCGCGATTTCGCCACGGCGCGCTGGCGCGAAGCGCTCCCGACGAGCTATTTCCGCATCAACGGCCTCAATACGATCAACCTCTCGGTGGTCGGCGAGCCTCACACGAACATCCTTCAGGTCGCCTCTTCGGTCAAGGCGGAGATGCAGCGCCTTCAAGCCTCCTTCCCGGCCGAACTGTCCGCGACGCTGACCTACGACGCTTCGCAGTACGTCTCGGGGGAACTGCATAAAATCTACGTCCGCGCGCTGCTCTGCGTCGCCATCCTGCTGTTGTTCGTCTATCTGGTCAGCCGGGATTTCCGCTATCTGCTGATCATCATGGCGACGCTCGTGGTCAATATCCTGGTCGCCGTGGTCTTTTACAACCTGCTCCGGCTGGATATCCATATTTATACGCTCGCCGGGATCACGGTCTCGCTGGGGATCATCATCGACACGTCGATCATCATGGTCGATCATTACAGCTACTACCGCGACCGGCGGATATTCGTTTCCATCCTCGGGGCGCTGCTGACGACGATCGGTGCGTTGGGAATCGTCTGGCTGTTGCCCGAGGAGCAGCAGGCCAACCTGACCGACTTTTCGCTGGTGATCGTCGTCAACCTGGTCGTATCCCCTGCTCGTCGCACTGCTGTTCATCCCGTCGTTGCTCGATAAATTTCCGCTGGGGCGCAGCATGACGGGTGCGTCCGTGCGCCGCCGGAGGCTCGTCGTGCGGTTTTCACGCGGGTACGGGCAGTTCATCGCCTGGGGACGCAGGCACCGCTGGATCTTCGTCGTGGCGCTGGTATGGGGGTTCGGCATCCCGACGTTCCTGCTGCCCGACAAGATCGCCGAAAGCAAGGACGGAAGCGATCTCCGTATGGGCCGAAGCCTACAACGGCATCATGGGGAGCCAGGCCGTTCCGAGCACCGTCCCGTGATCGACAAAGTCTTCGGGTCGTCGCTGCACCTGTTCCGCACCGCGACCAACCGGTACAATAATTTCCGCACGCCGGAACAAAAACGCCTTTATGTCAACGCGGGAATGGCCGAAGGGTGTACCGTCCAGCAGCTCAACGAGGTTGTGCGGCATATGGAAAACTACATCAGCCGTTTCGATCAGGTCGACATGTTCCGCACGCGCATCACCTCCTACGACAACGCGCAAATCGAGATCACGTTCAAACCCGAATTCGAAAACGGCCCGTTCCCGGCGATGCTCAAACAGGAGCTCACCTCCGCGGCGATCAATTTCGGCGGTGCGACCTGGTACATCCGGGGCATCGACGACAACTCGTTCAACAACAACGTCGTCAACAACTACCGCTCGAACCAGTTTCGGCTCAAAGGCTACAATTACGACCAGCTCTCGGCCTATGCCGATGCCCTGATCGATACCCTGTCCCGGAACCGCCGCGTCTCCAATCCCGAGATCATGGACGGCAACGCATGGTCGCTGCCCCACAACGAATTCAACATCCGCTACGACGACGAACGAATCGCCGCCGCGGGGCTCGACGTGGCCGATTATTACGGGATGCTCAGTACGATGCTTTTCAGATCGCGGCTGTCGCCGGTTTACAATGGCGAGGAACTCCAGCAGGTCGTGCTCGAATCGGGTGACCGCGACCGTTTCGACCGCTGGCATGTGGCCAATGCCCAGGTGCGCCTCGGCTCGCGGCAAACGAAGCTCGCGGCGGTCGGATCCATCGAAAAACAGCGCACGGGCGTCTCCATCAGCCGCGACAGGCAGTCGTACCAGATATTGGTCGGGTACGATTTCATCGGGTCGTACGAACTGGGGAGGCGGCTGATCGAACGTACCGTCAAGCAATTCAACGAGGAGATTCTGCCCATCGGTTTTCGGGTCGATTCGCCGTCGTCCGGGTTCTGGCAGGAGGAGAAACAACTGCAGGTGTGGCTCATACTGCTGGTCGTCGCGATAATATATACCATGTGCGCCGTCATCTTCGAATCCCTGCGCAAACCCGTCGTCATCATCCTGATGATCCCCGTCTCGTTCATCGGGGTGTTCCTCACGTTCGGCTGGTCGGATTTCGTCTTCGACCAGGGCGGGTTCGCCGCTTTCGTCCTGCTGTGCGGTATTGTGGTCAACGCCGGCATCTACCTGATCAACGAGCAGAACAACTGGGCCGATGTTTCGCACCAGCATGGGATCCGGCTCTACCTGAAGGCGTATAACCACAAGATCATTCCCATCATGCTCACCATCCTGTCGACCGTGCTGGGCCTGGTGCCGTTCCTGTACGACGGCCCGGAGGAGGTTTTCTGGTTCGCATTCGCCATGGCCGCCATCAGCGGGACGTTGTTCTCGATCGTGGCCCTGGTCGTCTATCTGCCGGTTTTCCTGCCGATGCGGCGTAAAACCTGCAACCTGCCATGACGCGGTGCCCACATCCGCTCCTGCGTTATCCGCTGGCGTTTCTGTTCGTGGTCGCCGCCTGGTTCCTGCTGGTTCCTGCGCTCGACATGCCCGTGCAGGAGTTGCAGGGGAATGTCCTCCTGTCGCTACGGGCGACCGCGGCCCTGACAGCCCTGGCGGCCTGTTACTATCTGTGCTACCTGCCCCGCCTGTATGTGAACCGTACGGATATGTATGCGATCTTGTTCCTGGGCTGGGTTACGGCAGGCAGGTTCCTGTGGCCCGGGTTGGCTTCGGCGGTCAGGTATGACGAGTTGCTGCAGGCCGCGATGCTCTACGCCGCCTTGCGGATCATCTTTACGGCCGAGCGGCGGACAATGACACTCCTGCTCATGCTTTTATGCGTACTGGGCATTTATGAAGCATGGGTCGGCATCCGTCAGATCTACGGGTTCGCGCAGTCCAACCACGGGCTGTTCAGAATAACCGGCACGCTTTTCAACCCGGGCCCGTATGCGGGGTTCATCGCCCCCGTATTCGTGTGTGCCGCGGCCTGTGTCGCCAGATACCGGTTTGCCGAACGGGCGTTGCGAACGTGGGGCTCGCTGCGGCGCCTGCGTGCCGGAGTCCTGCTGTGGGGCGTGGCGCCTTACCTGCTCGGCTGGGTTGCGGCGCTGATGACGGTCGTCGTCCTTCCGGCGTCGATGAGCAGGGCCGCGCTGGTCGCCGCCGCCGTGGGCTGCGGGGCCTTGGCATTCCGCGTGTGGAATGTCCGGGGACGCTTCCGGTACGTTTACCGTGCGCATCCGTTGCGCGTGGGGGTACTTTCGGGGCTGGCTGTGCTGCTCCTCGCGGGCATCGGGGCCGGGGCATACCATATCAAGCGCCCTTCGGCCGAGGGACGCCTGCTGATGTGGAAGATCGACACGCGGATCATGCTCCGCCATCCGCTCTGCGGGGGCGGGATCGGAAATTTCGCAGGCGCGTTCGGCGAAGAACAGGCACGTTACTTCGCCTCGGAAGAGCGTCCGAAAGCCGAAACTCAGGTCGCCGGATGCCCCGAGGCGGGATTCAACGAATTCCTGCAGACCGGGGCGGAAACTGGGGCAGTAGGCCTTGTGTTGCTGTTGCTGATAACGGGAAGCGCAATCGTGAGCCAGCTCAGGCGCGGGGCGCCCTTCGGTTACGGGCTGCTGGCAGCGGCAGTTTTCGCCTGCTTCTCCTATCCGTGGGGCGTGTTGCCATTGCGGCTGCTGTTCGTCGTATTGCTTGCCGGGACGTGCTCGAAACGGGTCGTCCCGATCCCCGGGCGGGGGCATGTCGTCGTGTTGCTGGCACTTGCGGGATGTCTCGTATGCTGGACGGGATTGTACAGCCGCTATGCCCGTCGTGTGGAAGCCCGGCGGCAATGGAGCGAGATCCGCATCTGGCCGAATTCCGGGAGGTACGACTACCTGGTCGAAGACGGGCCCCGTTACCACGACGCTCTGCAGGGCGACTTTCGGTTTTTATACGACTACGGCTATGCGCTGCACAAAACGGGCAGCTACCGGCAAAGCAATGAAATCCTGCGTGAGGGGATGCGGATCAGCAGCGACCCGATGTTCTGGAATATCGCGGGGCGAAATTACGAAATGTTGGGGGATGTCGCGGCTGCCGAGCTGGCCTATCTCCATGCGCACCGTATGATTCCGGATCGGGTTTATCCGCTCTATCTGCTTGCCAAACTCTACCTCGCGGACGGGCAAACGGAAAAGGCATACGCCGCGGCACGCCGGGTCGTTGCGCATAAGCCCAAGGTCGAATCGGTACAGACGCGGGAGATGCAGGCAGAGCTGCGCAAATTGTTCGGCATGCCCCTGCGGACGAAATACGGGAGTAATATGCGACGGGTTTTCAACTATATCTTTTGGATATCCGCAAGCGCCTGCATGCTTTTCGCGGGATGGCTGCTCCTGCGGATTTTCATCTGCGACCAGTTCGTCGTCCCGTCGGAATCGATGATGCCGACCTTGTTGCCCGGGGATCGGATCCTGGTCAATAAACTGCTCGCCGGGAGCCGCATTTACAGCAAACTCGAGTTCCGGCAGGGTGTTCCGCTCCGTTCGTTCCGCATACCCGGCCTCAGAGGGGTGCATGTCAATGACGTGGTGGTCTTCAATGCCCCGCACGGGTACGACCGGGATCGCATAGAGTTCCGGATCAACTATGTCTATGCCAAACGTTGTGTCGGGATGCCCGGCGACAGCATTGCCATCCGGAACGGGTATTTCTGCAATAATCGCTACAAGGGGGTTATCGGCGATGCCGTGCAGCAGGGACGGCTGGCTGCGATTCCGGATTCGTTGTTGCCGCCCAACGTACTGCGCGCCTTGCCTTTCGATGACCGGCGCTACGGGTGGACGATCAAAAATATGGGGACCTCTATATATTCCCCGTGCCGGCGACAGGGTCGAACTCGACTCACTGAATTATGAGCTGTACCGACTTGTCGTGGAATATGAGACAGGCGGGGAGCTGACCTGCGACGGGAACCTCCTGCGGCTCGACGGCGAGGCGATCTCGACCTATGAATTCCGGGAAAACTATTATTTCTTCTGCGGCGACAATGTAATCAATTCTAAGGATTGCCGCTATTTAGGCTTTGTTCCCGAGGAGTTCATCATCGGTGTGGCCTGCCGCATTACCTATTCCGAAGATCCCCTCACCGGGGTGCGACGTCCCGGACGATGGTGGAAGGCGGTCGAATGAACCGACGGGCGGATCATTCCTTGATTGTCAACTCTTCGGCGCGGAGTTTTGGGACGTAATGCGTGCCGTTTTCGCGGTAATAGGTGTGGCTGTCGCTGGGGCCTATGGGCACCAATTCGATCTTTTCGATGCCTTTGCCGACGGCGAGGATCAGCAGCGGTTCGTAGGCCAGGTGGAATTCCTGTTTGATCCGCTCCTTGTCGAATGCGCCGATGCAGATGCCGTTCAGGCCGATCTCCGCTGCCTGGAGCAGCATGCTCTGGGCCGAGATGCCCAAATCCATGTCGACGTAGCGGTTCTCTTCGACTGTCGAGCAGATGATGATAAAGGCATTCGGCTCGGTACCCGGAAAGGGCAGGCGGAGTGCGGGCAGGGCTCCGCCAAGGCGGATGTGCGGCAGGACTTTGTGGGCTTCGTCCGCCAGCACGGGGCGGAACCGGAGCACTTGCTGGTTGCGCGCCGAGGGGATCCTGGTATTCACCTCGATCATGCGCCGGAGCTGATCCTCGCGTACGACGAACCCGGTGTCGTAACCGCGGTGGCTGCGGTTTTTCAGCAGTAACCGTCCCAATGTCGCCAGCGGCCTGCGGTTGCTCTGCCCCGATGCCTTGCGGGCCATGTACTCTTCCATTTTTCTGCCTAAATAATCGTCTGCCATTTTTGTCCCTCCGTTTGTGACGTGAGGCAAAGATACGAAAAATAGCCTGGAAACGGTTGCTGTGCCGGCAATCTTTTTCCGGGAATTCGGCCGCTTCCCCTCCTTCATGTGTGCGGTTCCCTGTTCTCTTTGCGTGCTTCGCCTTCCTCCTTTTCATACGGTCCCTCCGTTTCTTATCCGGTGCCCCCCTCCCTCCCTGTGTAAATAAAAAGCGGGCAGCCCTGTGGCTGCCCGCTCGATAGATGAGGCCGGGAGGGTCAATAACCCTCGGCTTCGGTGAAATCGTTGCTCTCGTTGAAGCGCGTCTGCGTGTAGGCATGGTTGAAACTGTCGGTCGCACGAACCACGATACCGGTCGCTTCGGGATTTTTCAGCTTGCACTGGTATTGGTGGTAGCAGGGGCTGGTGCCGCTTTCCACCGGATGTTTCTCGACCCCGATGTGGTAGCCGCGGATCCAGCGGTCGCCGTAGCTCTGCGACATCTCCGTCATAACGCTCCACGTCTTGCCGCCGTCTTCGGACAGTTCGACTTTCCAGGTCGTGCCGTCCATTCCGGAAGTGAAGACGTTGGCTACGACCACGTCCGCCCCGACATCGTATTTGTAGGTCGCATAGGGGCCTGCGAACTCGGCGTTGCCGCGATAGAGCCGTATCTGGTAGTCGTCGGCGCGCTGCGAGGCCTTGAAATAGGTGTCGATGATTTTCGTGCCGTCGATCTCGTAGACCATGAACCCGTTGGGCGTGCCGTCGCCGCCGCATGTCGAACGCCAGAAATAACCGCACGTGCCGCCGTGGATGCGTTCGAAGAGTTTGTGCGAGCGCATGTGGTAAGGCTGGAAATAGTGCGTATGGGCGCACATCAGGATGGGGTTCTTATACCTGGAGATCATGTCGAGCACCTTTTTGCGGTTGAGGTAGCCCGTGTTGTCGCGCAGCGGGATGTGGTAGTAGAGGATTACCATTTTATCCGTCGGGACGAAGCCGAGGTCTTTCTCCAGCCATGCCACCTGCTCGTCGGTGAAGCCGCCCGTGTATTCCGTGCCGGTGAAGATGATGTTGTCCATCGCTATGAAATGCACGTCGCCGCGGTTGAACGAGTACCAGCGCGGCCCGAGCACGTCGCGGTAGGTGTCGCCCGTATAGTCCACCGAACTCTTGTCGTGGTTGCCGATCGTGGTGAAGAACGGGACGCCCGTCTCGCCGAAGGCGCGTTTCATCGAGGTGAAGGTCTGGGCGTCGCCTTTACCCAAGATGTCGCCAAGGGCGATGCCGACCTGCGGGATCGAGTATTTCGCGCTGATCTTTTTCACATCGGGTACGGCTTCCGTGCGGAACCGATGTATATGGTCGTTGTTGTCGGGCTGCGGGTCTCCCAGCCCGAAGAGCAGGAACCGCTTGTCGCTTTGGGCGAGCTTGCTAAGCGTGAAGTCTGCCCGGTAGGGTTTCGAACTGCTTCCGGTGACGGAGTTGGCCGCCTGGTAGGCACCCTGGTAGGAGCCGAAGTTCGCCTGTGCCGGGATTTCGTAGCCCGAAGGTACCGAAATGAATACGTGCTTGGCGTTGGGGTCGCGCACGATCTGGTAGACGCCTTTCTTGTCGCTCGCCACGACGCTGTACCCGTCGCTCACGACGACCCCTTCGAGGGGGTTGCCCTCCTTGTCGCTTACCAGTCCGTAGAGGGTGATGCCCTTGTCGGGCGTGATCTCCGTCGTGCCGTTTCCGTTGCCGTCGTCGGGCTTGGGGAGCTCGGTGAGCATTTTGTCGTCTCCCTCGCACGCCATCATCGTTGCGGCTATCAGGGCCGTGAGCGCGAGGCTGAGCGTCCTGCGGAGCCGTGTGAAGATTGAATCGTTTTTCATAGTCTGTTTTACTGTCAGCCCGACCGCCGGTTCGGGCGGTCGGGCCGGCGATTGTCAATTACCAGTTGGGGTTTTGCGGAATGTTGGCCCGCTGCAACTCTTCGGTCGGGATCGGGAAGAGGTAGTGCTTCTCGAGGAATACGCGGTCCTCCTTCCAGAAGCGTTCCATGCGGTAGGTTTTGCCGCCCACCGATATCTTGCCGTTGGGGTCTTCCACGGGGCGCATGCCGCAGATGCGGTGCTGCGTCTTGGGGTAGGCGCCGTATTTGTCGAAATACAACTGTGCCTTCTGGTCGTTCGTCCCCTGGATCGAACTCCACTGGGCATCCTTGGCCAGTTCTTCGGGGCTGGTCGGTTCGAGGTAGAACCGCGTCGAGAAGAAGCGGCTCTTTTCGTGGTAGAGCTCTACGCGGCGTTCGCGCAGGATGTAGTCGAGCAGTAACTCCTTGTTGGTCTGCGCGGCCGGCGGGATGGGGGCCATGAACGAACGGGCACGCAGCTCGTTCATCAGGTTGTAGACCTCGGGGGTGGCGCCCTTCGAGCGGGTGACCGCTTCGGCATAGACCAGGTAGATCGTCGCCAGGCGGATCAGCGGCGCGTCGAAGTTCCAGTTGCCCGACATGCCCTTGGTGTAATAGCCGTCGAAATATTTGCGGGTGAAGTAGCCCGTCGACGTGGAGTTGGCGGCGTTGATGGCGTCGGCTCCGGTGGCCGTGTTGATCCACTTGCCCTTGAACATGGATCCGTGGTAGATGATGTCGCGGTAGAAACGCGGGTCGCGGTTGACATAGGGGTTGCCGTCGTCATAGGCCTTGGCCATGTCCTCCTCGGAGATCAGGCTGCCGTAGAGCGCCTTGTGGTTCTGCTTGAGCGCATAGATCGGATAACCGTAGCCGTCGGGGCCGATCACCTCGTATTCGTCCACCTGATCCTGTACGGGTACCTCGCGTGCCTGTCCCTGCGCCGAAGGCGGGTACATGTCGTTGTGGTAACCCACGGTCTTGCAGTGGAGGTGGAAGAAGATCCATTCGGCTTTCTTGGCGTCGTTCATTGTGCGGTGGAACAGCTCCCACAGGCGGCTGTAAACCGCGCCGTTGCTCTGATCCGTGCCGCCCGAGTCGGTCGTCTGGCTTTTGGGCGAACCCTGGTAGAGCGAGTAGCGTTTCTGCCCCTCGGCCTCGAAATCCATCACGGCCTTGGCGGCTGCGGCTGCGGCGTCCCAACGCGCGGGGTCGTACGACTGGTAGACCGACGCATAGTTGCGGGTGTCGCCTTTGAGCGTCGACCCGTTGTAGAGCGGCGTGGCTGCGATCCAGAGCGCCATGGCCTTCAGCGCAAGGCAGGCGCCTTTCTCCACGCGGCCGAACTGATCCATCAGGTTCTGCGCCGGGACGCGGGCATAGGCCTCGTCGCAGTCGCGGCAGATCTTCTCGACGATCGTATGGATGTTCTCGCGTTCGAACGGCGGCAGTGCGTTGGGGTTTACCGTATAGTCGACGTAGGGGCATTCGCCGTAGCTTTTCAGCACGCAGTAGTGCAGGTAGGCGCGGATGAAGAGCACCTCGCCGATACGCTGCGAAAGCGTGCCGGGGCGTGCCTCGGAATCCGGGGTGTTGTACTTCTCGATACCTTCGAGGATGACGTTGGCGCAGCGGATGTCTTCGTAGAGTTTGGGCCAGAAGGTGTGGCAGGCGCCGGAGTTGGTCGTGGCGTTGCACGAGGTGTAGAGCTGGGAACCCGGTTCCCAGTCGCCGTCGTTGAACTTGTTGGACCACCGTTCTCGGCCGAAGAGCCTTCGCATTCGTCCGTGAGCGCCGAGTCGCTGAAGAAACGGATGTGTACGAGCGGCTGGTCGGCGGCGCGGGCGTAGAAGTAGAGCCGGTTGATCAGGCTTTCTGTCTCGTTGAAACGCGAGAATATGTCCTGATCCGTTTTGTCGCCCTGCGGGGTCTTGTCGAGGAAATCCTCGCAGGAAGCCATCAGCGTGACTGCAAAGCAGCTACAGAGCAGATATAAGATTTTTTTCATTGTCATTGGTTTTTGTTGGATTAGAAGGTCATGTTAAGGCCGATGTTGATGACACGCTGTACGGGGAACCAGCTGCCGTCGCCGTTCTTGATCTCGGGATCCATGTCGACGTCGCCCAGGTTGTCGAACGTGAGCAGGTTCTGTCCCTGCACGTAGATGCGGACGTTCTGGATGCCGGCTTTCGAAGTCCAGGCTTTGGGCAGCGTGTAACCGATCTCGACGTTCTTCAGGCGGATGTACGAAGCGTCGTAGAGGAAGAGGCTCGAATACTGCTGTTTATTGTTGCTGTGGATGCCGTAGTGCAGGGCGGGGTATTTCGCCGTAGCTGCCGTTTCGGGCGTCCAGCGGTCGAGGTGCATCCGGCGCACCTTGCCGATACGCGACTGGTCGTAGAGCGGGAAATCCCATACGGCCGGGCCGCTCAGCTGTACGGAGCAGAGCGCCGAGCCCTGCCACAGCATGCTGAAGTCGAAGCCCTTGTAGGAGAGTCCCAGCGGAATGCCGAACTGGATCTCGGGCGTACGGGGGTTGCCGATGGCGGCACGGTCGTAGTTGTTGACCACGCCGTCGCCGTTGAGGTCTTTGTAGACCACGTCGCCCGGCTGTACGGGGCCCCAGATGGCGAATCCGCTGCCGCCGTTCATCGCGTTCAGGCGGTCGGCCTCGCCCTGGTCGGCCACGAAGTGGTCGAAGATGTAGCAGAAATTCTCATCGAGGCGTTTGCCGGTCTGGTAACGCCACGGGCAGTCACGGCCGTTGTTGTCGATGTAGGAGATTTCGTTGCAGTATTTTATCTTGTTGCGTGCGAACGTGAAGTTCGGGCGGATGTAGTAGCGGAAATGCTGCCCGATATGACCGTTCCAGCCGATTTCGAATTCGACGCCGTGGTTGTCGACGATACCCGAGTTGACGATCGGGGCGACCTGCCCGACGATGTAGGGGAACCCGACCTTGTCATCTGCCGAGAGCGAGGTGAGGATGTCGTAGCGGTGCTCCTTGAAGACATCGAGCGTGAAGGTCAGCCGCTGGTTGAAGAACTGGGCGTCGATACCGAAGTTGAACTTGCGGGCCTTCTCCCACGTCAGGTTCGGGTTGGCGAACACGCCCTCGACCAGGTAGCTGGTATAGCCGGCCTCGGTCTCGCCGAAATAGGTGGTCATGCCGTCCGACGACTTATAGTACTGCAGGTAGGAGAAACGGTTGCCCGAGAGCTGGTCGTTACCCACCAGACCGTACGATGCGCGCAGCTTGAGGTGGTCGAGCCACTTTACGCCCCTCATGAATCGCTCCTGCGTGATGACCCAGCCGACAGCACCTGCCGGGAATACGCCGTAGCGCTTTCCGCGGGCGAAGTTCTCCGAGCCGTTGTAGCCGATGTTGAACTCGAAGAGGTACTTGTTCCGGTAGTCGTAGGTTGCGCGGCCCGAAAATCCCATGTAGCGGAAGGGAACCTGGTTGCTGATGACCTTGTTCTGCAGGTAGAAGAGCAGCATGCCCGACACGTTGTGGTCGCCGAATTTGCGGGCGTAGTCCAGGCGCGCCTGGAAGCGCGACGTCCCTTCGGGCGAGCCGTGGCTGATGCTGTTGCTCTGCGCATCGTCCGTGGTACGCTGGTTGGCGGTTACATAGGTGCCGTTCTTGATCCAGTAGTCGGCGTTGTTCTTCCACTCGTCGATGCTGTATTCGGTGGGGAGCATCCAGGTCGAATAGCCCGGGTAGGTCAGGTTGCCCGTGCTGTGGGTCGGCACGCTGTTGTTGATGGTGTGCTGGTTGAACGTGTCGTACGAGAACTGGGCGGCGACGCTCAGGCCCTTGGTGATGAAGTCCAGGTCGTGGCTCAGTTTGAACGATCCCTGCAGGTAGCGGCGCGTACGTTTGCTGAAGCCGGTGCGGTTGAGCTGCCCGAGCATGTTGTAGCGGTAGTCGTTGTCGGCATAGAGCAGGTAGCCGCCGTTCTCCTCGAAATCGGCCTGGTTGACGTCGTTGTGGTTGTTGGGCAGGATGATCGGCAGGTAGGGGGCTGCGTGTTGGCCAGCGAGATGATGTTGGCCGCCGTGGCGCCCGGGTAGTTGTATTCCGTGACGCGGGCGCCCAGGTCGACCGAGATCTTCAGCCGCTTGGTGGCATCGACATCGACGTTGGCGCGGAAGTTATAGCGCAGGAACTTGTTGACGTTGTCGGAGTTCGAATGCTTGTAGTTGCCGCCCTGGTTGTAGTAGCTGCCGAGGATGAAATAACGGGCGCGGTCGGTGCCGCCTCGTACCGAAAGGCTGTAATCCTGGAGGATCGACGGTTTGAATGCGTAGTCGAAGTAATCCCAGTTGTAGCCCAGGCCGTCGGAGTTGTCGCCCTTGGCGCGGCGGAAGTTGCTGATCGTCTCCTGGGAGAAGAGCGATGCCGAGCCGGGATCCAGCGAGGGGTTGTCGTTGAGCATCGCCTCGTTGTAGAGGGTCGCATAGCCTGCCGAACCCAGGTAGTCGGGGTAGCGGATCGGTTCGCTGACACCGACCGACGCCTTGAAATCGACGGTCGGCTTTTCACCCTTTCGGCCGCGCTTGGTCGTGACGATGATCACGCCGTTGGCGCCGCGGATACCGTAGGGTGCCGTTGCCGAAGCATCCTTGAGGATCGTGAACGTCTCGATCTCGTCCGGGGAGAGGTAGCTCATGTCGCGCTCGATGCCGTCGACGATCATGATGACGTCCGACTTGCCGTAGGTCGATTTACCGCGAATGTTGAGCTGCGCGGCGTCGTTACCCGGTTCGCCGCCGTTGAACTGGTTGACCAGCAGGCCCGGCATGCGCCCGGCCAGCGCATTGTTGATGTTGGCCGTGGGGGACTGCTTGAGGTCTTTGGTGGTGATCGTCGAGATCGAACCGGTGATGGTCTCCTTCTTCTGCACGTTGTAACCTACCACCACGACCTCTTCGAGCGCCTTGCTGTCCTCGACCATCGTGATGTCGATCCTCGTGCGGTTGTTTACGCCTATCTCCTGCGGGGCATAGCCGATGTAGGAGACCATCAGCGTCGCTTCGGCGTAGGGAACCGTGATTGTATAGCTGCCGTCGGAGTTCGATACGCTGCCCGAGGAGGTGCCTTTGACGACGATGGTCACGCCGATCAGCGGGCTTCCCACGTCATCCTTGATGATACCCGAGACCTTCAGCTGCGAGGAACGCGCCTGAGTGTCCGGGGCGGCTGCCGTCCTGTCCGGAGAGGCCGTGGCGGCCCCTCCCAGACAAAACAGACACAATATCAGTGTTATAATATGATATTTATTCATAACCGTATTGTATTCTTATTGGGTTTTACTCTCTTGTCGTGATTCTGATTGTCGTTTCCGCCGAATTGGTTTTGGAAGCCTCGTCGCATACGGTCTTCTTATCTTCGACACCCTTTTCCCAGGTTTTCTGGAAGACATAGACCGCTCCGACGCTGGTCGCCTGGTAGAGCGTCGCATCGATGGTGCACTTGCAGGTGCAGTTCGTGATCGTGGTGACCTTGTCATTTTCTATGGCGACGATGCCGGCCACGATCGGGCGCCACTTGTCGGTTTTGTGGTTGGCCACTACCGTAATGTTGCCGTAGTTCTCGCAACCGTCGAACACGGCATTGTTGTCACCGGCTACGGCGATACCCGCGATGTCGCGCTCGACGGCCGCCGTGAGGTTACCGCGGTTGATGCAGTTCTTCAGCGTGAAGGCTCCGGCGACCTTGCCGGCGATGCCGCCCATGTAGAAGAGGTCGTAGTCGGCCATCGTGGGGCTGGTCATGTTACCCGTGTTTACACAGTTTTCGATCAGGGCCGGCGACGCCACCTTTTCGGCAATGCCGATCAGACCGCCGACCGATGCCGTCGACGCCGCGATGTCGGCCTCGTTGCGGCAGTTGGTCATCCTGAGCGTATAACCCAGGCCTGCGTCCGATCCGACGCAGCCTACGATACCGCCCGTGCGGCGATATTTCGTGCCGTTGGAGTTGTTGAACATGATCTTGCCCTTGTTGACGCAATTGTCGAATACGCCGTAGCCGGTGGCCAGGATACCGCCCAGCGAGTGGAACTGGTGCCCCGGATCGGCGAAGGTGACGGTGAAGGTGCCTTCGTTGGTGCAGTTGCTGAACGTCCAGTTCGATTTCTCGGCATGGCCGAACAATCCTCCGTATTGGCCGGTGTCGACGGCGCCCGGGAAGTCGAAGCTGAAATTGCCTTTGTTCGTGCAGTTCACGAGCGATCCTTCCGTTTTGTCCGCGGTGCCTGCGACGATGCCGCCGATGAACTCCGTCCGGGCTGTCCCCGTGATGATGAATTCGCCGGTATTGTGGCAATCGGTGTAGACCGAACCGACGTTCGCCAGGCCGACCAGCCCGCCGAGATAACCTGCCGTGGTGACGGTTTTCGCTCCGGAGAAGGACAGTGTGGCCTTGTTGGTGACTTTCGTCAGTGCCGCGCCGTTGTTATAGACGGCCAGCGTGCCGGCTACTACCGGGGTGGCTTGCGATACGGACATGCTGCCCGCCAGCGAGAGGTTCTTTATTTCGGCCGTTGCATCGAGCGTGTGGAACAGGCCGAGTTCCTTCGAATCCTGATCCGCCAGCTTGACGGTGATCGTATTGTTCAGGCCGTCGAAAGTCCCTTTGAACGGATTGGCGGCCGAGCCTGCGAAGCTGGTTTGGGTAAGGGCGCTCAGATCGATGTCGCTGACAAGGACGATCCTGCCGCCGTTGGTGTAGGCGTCGAGCGGCGCCCCTTCGGTCACCGCGTTGCCGAAGGCTACGAACTCTTCGGGGGTCGAGATGCCCTTCCAGCTCAGGCGGACGCTGAACGATGCCGTGAGCTCTTCCGCCGAAACGGCTGCGAATTCGACCGTGCCCGCACCGGTGCAGTCCGCGCCGTCGGCCGGAGCCGTGACTTTGAGCACCGAATTTTTGATGTCGAGTGCGATGTCCCAGCCTTTGAGCGCCGTGATGTCGCACGTGGCTACGTTGGTGACGGTACAGGGAATGTCGCGCTGCTCGCCGAAGGCGAATTTGTAATCGGCCTCGGCAAAGGAGATGATGGGCAACTTGGTCGAGAGTTCGACGGGGATCGACGAACCCTCGCCGGCCGTCCCGCGGACGCTCAGCGGCGTAACCTTGACGCTGCCTTCCATGGCCGGGTCGGCCTCCTCCTGCGTGGGCGCGGTGACGGTCAGCAGACCCGCATCGACATCGGCCGTGTAAGTCCATCCCTTGGGGACGCTTACGTCGAGCGACGCGGTGTTCTCGCTGGTGAATTCGAATTCCATGCTCTTCCCGTAGGAGAATACATGGGTCTTCGAGGTTGTCTCTTCGTCGAATGTGAGTGTGATGTCGTTTTCCAGGGCGGCTACGGCGAGCGTATAGGTCTCCGTGCGGCCTGCCTGCGACTGTATTTCGATGACCACGTCGCCGCTGGCCTTGGCTCCCAGGTCGGAGGCTGGGGGGGCGGTGACCGAACAGCTCCGCGAGCTGGGGATCACGGTGCATTTCCAGCCCGTGGGCGGGGTGGCCACTGTATAGGTGACGAATGCACTCTTTAAGGTATAGGTGGCCGTCGTGCCGAACCGCATGCTCTGGAGGCCCTCGATCAGGTTGCCCTCCGTGTCATAGAGTTCGAATACGATCGCACCGTCTTCTGCCTCTACATCCTCGATGCCGCAGGAGCTGAACAGCAATAGCGGTGCGGCAAAAAGCATGTAAATAAGAAAATGAAGAGATTTTCTCATAAATGAAAGTTTTAGGGTTGAATATTTGGATGAATGAATGGTTCGTAGTCGTGTAAGTCCGGTCGTAGTCTTTACTTTGTCATAGGCATCTCTGTATTTTAAAGGTTGAGAAAAAGATATTAAATGAAAGATGAATGAAAATCAAATAGAGTTGTTATGGATTTCTTATTGTATTCTTTTGTGTTTATTTCAGAAGAAATTCCGCTTTGTTGTTTGTAAAAGTATGCTTTTGGAAAATGTGTGTCAACAGCATCAAAATGAAATATGAATGCGTATTTCCGACAATGAGCTGGTGGAAAGCATGTTATTTCCGATACCCGGGTGTTATTATATGAATCCCGTATGAATCGCCGGCGCGCGATTTCCGGCTGTCAGACGATCTCCATGATCCGGCGTTCGAATTCGGCGGGCGGGCATTTGGCGGCGTTCCGCAGCCGGTTGCGGTAGGTGTAGACCGTATTTATGGAGATATGCAGGAACTGGGCGATTTCGCTGTTGCCCGTGATGCCCAGCCGGATCACGGCCAGCAGCCGGAATTCGGTGTTGAGGCCGGGCGTTTTCATTTGCTCCCCGTCCCGCAGCAGGGCGTTGGCTTTTTCCACGAAATCGGGATAAAGCGATAGGAATACCCGGTCGAATTCGTGGAAGAACGATTTGTATTCCTGCTCGATGGGCGTAGGCGAGCGCAGCTCACGCAAAAGGCGCTCCTGCCCGTACGAGAGCGCAGTCTTGTAGAGGTGTGTGCGGTGACGTTCTAATTTGTTGATGTAGAACGTGCTGCGTTGCATGTAGTAACGCAGGTATTTGTCTTTGATGGTATTGGCCTGGGAGAGTTCCCGGGTGGCCGTTTCGTGGCGGAGGCTGCTTGCGGCGAGCTGTTCGCTGAGTTCGTGCAGCCGGGCGTCGGTTTGCGCGTGTTGCGTACGCAACTGTTTGATCAGGTGTTTTTGCCTGAAGGCGAGCGAGACGGCCGCCAGTAGAAGAAGTGCGCCCGTTGCGATGGCCGGCAGTGCGGCCTTGCTTTTCCGCGGGCTTCGGATGGGTGCCCCCTGCCGTTGCCGGCTCGGGGGCAGCGTTGCTTTTGCCGGCTTGGTCGCCGTTCGGGGCGTAGCGGATTGTTTGCTCCGGCAGGATGTTGCCGGTTCCCGAAATTAAAAGAGGGAAATCCCCCCCCCACGCATTGTGCGGGCGGTAACGTCGTTTTTCGGGACGCAGCAGCAGATCAGAAGGCCGGTAAGCAGAGCGAAATGACGGTTCATGTCTGGTCGAGGGTTAGGTTGTGGTACTACAAATATACATTATAAAATCGAGACTGTACGGGTTGTGCCCGGGCGGCGGCGTTTTTGGTGCTGTCTCAGTATGCCGCCGTCAGCCTTGTTGCTGCGGTAAAGCCGGCCCGGGCCATCGGGGCGCAATTGCAGTCGCCGCTTAGGGCATCCCCGGATGCCTGGTGTGCGGTTGCGTCAGTCACCCGGCCGGAGGCTGTCGCAGGACAAGTACGGCCGGTGGTGCCGACGACGATACCCTGACCGGCCGCGGATGTGCCGTACCCGTTTTGCAGGGCGAACGGCAGGGCGGGCGGTATGGACGGTCTCCTGCTGGGGAGGTAGGCCGAAAGAGTCCGGAATTTCTTTTTCCATCGTTTTTAGGCTTTAAGATATGACAAATATATAAGTTTAATTTTAATACAAGTGTTAAAAAAGAGATTAAAAGGAAATTTATTTTTGATTATTTGTTGTGTTTATGTTGTTATTTATCTTGCCTTTTATTACTTTTTTTGTCCGCAACGTAGTCGAAGTCCGGTCAACTTCCATCCTCTTTCCATCATTCAATATTAAAGCAAGCAAATATGAAAATCATGCGATTTATCGGAATCGTCTTCGCTCTGTTTTCGGCGGGAAGCCCGTCGGATACGTCGGCGCAGGATTCCGGGAAAAAAATACAAAGGTCTATATGGTCTCCAATTCCCATCTCGACACGCAGTGGCGGTGGGACGTGAAAGCCACGATCGACGATTACCTATATAATACGGCTGTGCAGAATCTGGCGCTGCTCGAAAAATATCCGCATTACGTGTTCAATTTCGAAGGTGCCGTCAAGTACGAATGGATCAAGGAGTACTATCCGCACCTCTTCGAGCGCATCCGGAAATTCGTAGCCGACGGGCGATGGAACATTTCGGGGGCTTCGTTCGAGGCCAACGACCCGAACATGCCGTCGTCGGAGTCGTTTATCCGCAACATCCTGCTTGCACAGGAGTTTTATAAAAAGGAGTTCGGCATCAAGTCGAAGGATATGTTCCTGCCCGACTGTTTCGGATTCAGCCAGGTCATGCCGACGCTGGGACACCACTGCGGCCTGATCGGTTTCTCGACGCAGAAATTGTCGTGGCGCACCGAGCCGCTTGTCGGCGACTCCAAAACCCCGTTTCCGATCGGGCTCTGGGAAGGGGTCGACGGCGCCCGCATCATGGTGGCGCTCGAGCCGGGACGCTATTCGTGGAACGAGTTTCCCGAAGGGGATCTGAGCGCCAACGAGGAATTGGCCGAAAGTGCCCGGAAGTCGCCTTTCGGCATCGCTTACCGGTACTATGGCAACAAACTGGCGAACGGAGCCGGAGACCACGGCGGCTCGGCCCTGCCCCGCAGCATCCAGCTGCTCGAGGAGGGGATTACGAACGGCAAGGGGCCCGTGCAGCTTGTCAGCGCCACGTCCTCGCAGCTCTACGAGGATTATATGCCCTACGGGAACCATCCGGAACTCCCGGTGTTCGTCGGGGAGATGCCTCTCGACGTCCACGCTCCGGGCTGTTATACCTCCCAGGCCGAGATGAAGCGTTACAACCGCCGTAACGAACAGTTGGCCGATGCCGCCGAGCGTTCGGCCGTGATCGCCGACTGGATGGGAGCCGTACCTTATCCGAAAGAGGCGCTTAACGATGCCTGGAAGCGTTTCCTCTGGCACCAGTTCCACGACGACCTTACGGGAACCAGCATTTGGGAGGCTTATACCTATTCCTGGAACGACGAATTCCTGGCGCAGGGGCAATTCTGCGATGTGATCCTCGCCTCGGCCGGGGCTGCGGCATCCGTAATGGACACCCGCGCGAAGGGAAGTCCGGTACTGGTTTATAACCCCGCCGCTTATTCGCGCAGGAGCCTTGTCGAGGCGACGGTCGACCTGCCTGCGGAGGCCGAAGGGGTGGCCGTTTATGCGCCGGACGGGAAGACCGTTCCTGCGCAGATCGTTGCCCGCGACGGTGCCAGGGCGACCGTGCTGTTTGCCGCCGCGATGGAACCCGTAAGCTATGCGGTATACGACGTGAGGGCCGGCAAGGCCGGCAAGGGCAAGGTGCTCAGGGCTTCGGGCAATACGCTCGAGAACCGGGTCTATAAGGTGACGCTCGATGCCAACGGCGACATCGCCTCGGTCATCGACAAACGCAACGGCCGCGATTTGGTCGAAAAAGGCAGGGCCTTCCGCCTTGCGGTGCTGACCCCCAATGTGTCGAACCGCTATCCGGCATGGGAGATCCACAAGGCGACGCTCGACCAGACACCCGAACCCGTGGATACGGATGTCCGGATCAGCGTGGCGGAGTGCGGCGCCGCACGGGCCTCCCTGAAAGTAGAACGGCGGTACGGCGATTCCCGGCTGGTGCAGTATATCCGCCTGACCGACGGCGGGGACGACGAGCGTATCGACATCGTGGCCGACATCGACTGGAAGACGCCCGACGCCCTGCTCAAGGCCGAATTCCCGATGTCCGTTTCCGCCGAGGAGGCCGTCTACGACATCGGCATCGGCAACCAGCGCCGTCCCACCAACCACCAGCGGGCGCACGAAACATTCGCCCACCATTGGGCAGACCTCTCGGACGGAGACTATGGCATCGCCGTTCTGAACGATTCGAAATACGGCTGGGACAAACCCGCCGACAATACCCTGCGCCTGAGTCTGCTGCATACGCCTTCGACCGAGAAACGCTATGCCGACCAACGGATCTGGATTTCGGACGCCATACGATGACTTACTCGCTCGTCGGGCACGATGGCGACCATAACCGCGCCGGGGTGGTGGAGAAAGGCGAGCTGCTCAATCAGCCGCTCCTCAGCTTCACGACGCCGAAGCATCCCGGGAAGCTGGGACGCAGGTTCTCTTTTGTCGCGGCTTCGACCCCGCAGATCGCCGTCAAGGCGCTTAAGAAGGCCGAGGACGGCAGCGGTTATATCGTCCGTGTATTCGAGACGACGGGCAGGGAGGTGCGCGGCGCCGAGCTGGCTTTCCCCGTGCGGATCGTTTCGGCCGAGGAGGTGAACGGAATCGAGGAACCGGTCGGGGAGGCACGATTCGAAGGCAACCGGCTGATCGTCGATGCCGGGCGTTTCGCACCCAAGACCTATAAGGTTACGCTGGCGGAGGCTCCCGTGGCCGCCCCCGCGATCGAGAATGCCTTTGTGGATTTTCCTGTAAACCAGAACTCCATTTCGAGCGACGCGTTCAAGTCCGTCGCCAAGGTGGATAAGGAGTGCAACTCCTATGCTGCCGAGCTCATGCCCGAAGTGATCGTCCATGGCGGCATCGAATACCGCCGCGGCGAACCCGACGTGAAAAACGTGCTGAACTGCAGGGAGGCCGTCACGGTCGATTTGCCGCAGGGCGATTATAACAAGGTCTACATCCTCGCATCGTCGTCCAGGGGCGACCGCAAGGCCGTATTCGACGTCGACGGCCGCAAGTACGAGGCTGTCGTGCCCTATTACTCGGGCTTCCGCGCCCAGTGGGCCTGGGCCGACAAGACCAAGTCGTTCGTCAAGGATGGAACGATCGCCCATATCGGGAACCACCGGCACAAGATGAACGGCCGGAACGATGCCTATACCTTCACGTACCTTTATAGGCTCGGGTTCGATATCGCCTCCGGAGCCGGAAAGCTGACATTGCCCGAGGATGCCGACATCAATATTTTCGCCATCACGGTCTCCGGGAACCGGATCGACGGGACGCGGTGGGCCTGCGAGCCGCGTGCCCTGCCCGTGATCGAATAACGGGAAGACAGTCTATATGTGATAAGCCCGCTCCGGAACATCCGGAACGGGCTTATTCTCTATCCCTTTTTCAGTAGTCACGCGATCCGTAGCCGGGGATGCGCTATATGGAAACGGCCCTCTGAAATGCGGGCCGGGCGTCATTGCGGACGCGGGGGGGCATTTACCGCCCGAAAAATTTTGCGATCCGGGTGGTCGCGGCAGCACCCAGGCGGAACCGTCCCCGGATATTTTCGCTCTGGTGCTGCCGGGCCGGGTTATGCAGCCATTCGTGGAAGTCGACGTATATGCCTTTATTGATCATGAATTCGAAAGCTGCGTTCTTCAGCCTTTTTTCTTCGTTGTAACCGGACTGGATGTTGGCGATCAGGTCTTCGAACGCGGCAAAATTGTACGGGTTGGAAACTGGGATTTCGGCTGTGTAATGTTGCTTTTTCATAACTTTTATCTTTTTTATAATTGAAGTTTTGTTTCATCAATTCTAAACGACCCAAAGTATTCGGAATCGGCTCCCTGACAGCGTGTGTATGCACTGCAATTTTGCCGGCTTGTCCGGCGGGAAAATGGTCGGTATATGTTGCGTCGAAAATAATCGGTACAGCCTGCTTTCGGATCCGGCTGTATTGCAGACAGGGGTGTTCACTGCCGCGATCGTGTCGGCAAAGGTAGGGACAATATGTTGAAATCCAAGCTTTTTGTGATGTTTTTTTTGATGCAAAAAATCGAAAAAAAACTTGCATTGGATTTTATTATTATATTAATATAATAATACCCTTTGCCGGAAGGGGTAAGAATCCGGAGCGATTTTTCTTGTCTTTTCGCTTGTTCCGTTATCGGATTAATAATGTTCTGAATTGCATCCTGGTGGAAATGGCTTTATTATTGGAGCGGAAGCCCGGTGCGGAAAATTGGGAACATACGAAATTTTTTCGCCCGATCGGCGGGAATCCGCCTTAATTTTATACATTTGCAAAATCATGTCTCCTGCATTGCGGATAAAACTTTTTTTCGCTCTTGCGGCGTTGTGCCTCGCCTCTGCGGCAAGGGCACAGGGCAGCGCCTATGCCGTCAGCGGCCGGGTGATCGACCGCCTGACGCGCCGGCCGGTCGCCTATGCCGCCGTAGTGCCCGTCGGACAGGAACAACGCGGCGCATCGACCGATTCGCTGGGACGCTTCCGCCTCGAGCGGGTGCAGGCGGGTATTTTCCGCCTCTCGGCCTCGTCCGTGGGGTACAAGACCGTCGTCACGCCCGAATACCTCGTTTCGGCCGCCACGCCGTTCATCGAAATCGAAATGGAGGAGGATGCCACGCAGCTCGAAGCCGTGACGGTCGTGCCTTCGCCGTTCCGCGCCACGGCCGAAAGCCCCGTCGGGCTGCAGGTCATCGGGGTGCGGGAGATCGAAAAGAGCCCCGGCGCCAACCGCGACGTGTCGCGTATCGTACGCTCCTATCCCGGCGTGTCGTTCTCGCCCGTGGGCTATCGCAACGATCTGATCGTACGCGGCGGCGGCCCGTCGGAAAACAAGTTCTATCTGGACGGCATCGAAATCCCCAATATCAACCACTTTGCCACGCAGGGCGCCACGGGCGGCCCCGTGAGCATCCTCAATGCCGATCTGATCCGCGAGATCGATTTCTATACCGGGGCTTTCCCCGCCGACCGTTCCGGGGCGCTGAGCTCGGTGCTGGACATCCGGCTGCGGGACGGGAACCCCGAGAAACAGACTTTCAAGGCGACGCTGGGTGCGTCGGAGGTCGGGCTGAGCGGCAGCGGCCATATCGGCGGGAAAACCTCCTACCTCTTTTCGCTGCGGCAGTCCTACCTGCAATTGCTCTTCAAGATGATCGGCCTGCCGTTCCTGCCCAACTATATCGACGGACAGTTCAAGGTCAAGACGCGCTTTTCGGAGCACGACGAGCTGACGGTATTGGGGCTGGCGGGCTTCGACAACATGAAACTCAACCTCGACGAGGAGGGTGAAGATGCCGAGTACCTGCTGAGTTACCTGCCCCGCATCCGCCAGGAGACCTTCACCGTCGGGGCCGCATGGCGCCACTATGCGGGCCGCCATGTGCAGACCGTGTCGCTCGGGCACACCTACCTGAATAACCGCAACCTCAAATACCGCGGTAACGACGACTCGTCGGAGGACAACCTGACACTGCGGCTGCGCTCCGTGGAGCAGAAGACCACGCTGCGCGCTGAAAACCGCAGCTATCTGGGGCGCTGGACGGTGCGCGAAGGTGCCGAGCTGAGCTATTCGGGCTATACGAACCGTACCGAGCAGCGGCTTTTCACCGATGAGGCGGTGCTCTCGGACTACCGTACCCGGCTGGGGATCGTGGGCTGGGGCCTGTTTGCCGGCGCGGATTATGCCTCGGCGGACAAGCGCTTCACGGCGTCGGTCGGCGTGCGTGCCGACGGGGCCGACTATTCCGCGCGCATGGCGAAGTTCTGGCGTCAGCTTTCGCCTCGGGCGTCGGTCTCATACCAGCTCGGCAAAGGGTGGTCGCTGAGCGGAAGCGCCGGGCTTTATTACCAGTTGCCGCCCTATACGGCCCTGGGGTTCAAGCAGGACGGGGCGCTGGTGAACGAGGCGTTGGACTACCTGCGCGTGGGAATGATCAGCGTCGGAGGCGGATGGCGCCTGCGCGACCGCCTGGTCGTCTCGGTCGAGGGGTTCTACAAGAAATACGGGAATATCCCGCTTTCCGTCTCGGACGGCATCCCGCTCTCGTGCAAAGGCGACGACTATGGCGTGGTTGGCAACGAAGCGCTGCGCCCGACGGCCGTCGGGCGGTCGTACGGGGTCGAGGCGATGGCACGCTGGCAGATACCCGGGAGGGTCAACCTCGTCGGTTCGGTGACCCTGTTCCGCAGCGAGTACCGTGCCGATGCCGCATCGGAGTATATCGTATCGGCCTGGGACAGCCGTTTCGTGGCGAACCTCAGCGGCACGTACGACCTGCCGCGCAACTGGAGCGTCGGGGCGCGCCTGAGCGCCGTGGGCGGGACGCCCTATACGCCCTACGATGTCGAAAAATCGTCGCTGGTCGAAGCCTGGGACGCCCAGGGGCGCCCGTACTATGACTATGGGCGTTACAACGACGGGCGGCTGGACGCCTTCGCCCAGCTGGACCTGCGCATCGACAAGACCTTCTATTTCCGCCGCTGCATGCTCGGCCTTTACATCGACCTGCAGAACGTAACGGGCAGCAAACTCCGCCGTCCCGACGTGCTGATGTCGACGGGCGTGGTGGAGAACCCCCAGGCCCCGGCGGCGGAACAGCGTTACCGCATGAAGTATATCGGGCAGCAGAGCGGGTCGCTTATCCCTACGCTGGGGATCACCGTTGAGTTTTAGAGAATCCGGGGTCGTGTCTTTGGGCGATATCCGGATCCGGAGCGATAACCGGGGCGGGGCTGGGAAGCCGACCTGCCGCTGCGGCAGGCAGGGAGGTGTCGGGAGAGAAATACGGAACCGCAGGGGGCGGAGATGCCGGCCCCTGCGGTTCCGTGCGATCCGGGGCGTGCCGGTGGCTATTTCCCGGTGCCCGGGGTATTCGCGCCTTTCCTGCGATCCATCGCGAAACTGATGATGAACGGCATGGAGAGGAAGACGAGCGTGCCGACGGCTACCAGCCACGTGTAGGTGGCCGGGCTGCCTACGGGCAGCTGCGACGGCGGGAAAAAGGTGACGATGAACGAGAAGAGCACGGCCAGAAACCCGATGCCCCCGATGGCCCACATGCCGGCGTTCCCGCCCGGGACGCGGTAGCTGCGGGTCAGGCCGGGCTGCGTGTAGCGCAGGCGGATGCCCGCAGCGTACATCATCATATACATCACCAGGTAGAGCCCTACGGTTAGTGCGCTCAGCAGGAAGAACGCCACGCTCACGTCGTCCATGACGATGTAGAGCGACGAGAGCAGCGTGACGATGCAGCCCTGTATGACGAGGATGTTGACCTGCACGCCGTTTTTGTTGGTCTTTTGCAGGAAACAGGGCAGAGCGCCGTCCCTGGCCGTCCACAGCAGGCCGCGGCTCGGGCCCGAAATCCACGACATGACGCCGGCCAGTGCGCCGAATGCCACGAGCAGCCCCATGACGTTCGAGAGCCAGCCGATATGGTAGTGGTCGAAGACGATCTGGAACGTGGTGAACAGCCCCGACTGGAGGTTGATCTGGTCGTAGGGGGTGATGATCGCCACGGCCAGCGCACCCAGCGTGAAGAGCCCGAACGAGATCAGCGCCGCCAGGAACATGGCGCGCGGGAACTGGGTCTGCGGCTTATCGAGCTCCGGGGCATGTACGGCGTGTACCTCGACGCCGGCGAAGAGCAGCAGTATCCCGGCCAGGAATGCGATGTCGCTCATGCCCGTGATGTGCGGGAAGAGGCGCGGATGCACGTGGTGCGCCGCGTCGATATTGACGACCTGGCTGACGGTGTCGGGGATGTGCTCCAGTGCGACGGGGTTGCCTCCGGCCATCCAGATGACGGCCATGACGATTACGACGATGCCGGGAAGCACCGTGCCGATCAGGAACCCTTTGCTCGTAATGCCCGATATGGCCGAGGTGCCGCGCAGCGTGACCAGCGTGGCGCACCAGTACATGGCGATCGAGAAAAAGCCCCACGAAAAGTCCGTTCTGCGCCAGGCCGGGCATCCCGATCATATAGGCGATCGAGGCCGCGGCAAAGCCCAGCACGGTGGGGTACCATACGACGTTTTGGATCCATTGCAGGAAGATGGCCGTAAACCCCAGGTGTTTGTTGAACGCCTCCTTGACCCAGGTGTAGACCCCGCCGCCCTTCGAGGCGAAGGCGCTTCCCAGTTCGGCCCCTACCAGCGCCGCCGGGATCAGGAACAGGAACGTGGCGAAAAAGATGTAGAAGAACATCGTCAGCTCCTCCTGCGCCATCATCGGGAGTCCGCGCAGGCTGATAACCGCCGCCGCGGTCATCAGGGCGAGCTGTGTCGTGGTGATATTTTTACGTTTTGCCATGATGTGGAATTGTGTTTTACAACTGGCCGTCAATCAGTTTCTGTGCCGCAACGCGGCCGGGCTGATGTTTTTTCGGGCGTGTGCATGGTTTATGCGGGCGTTTCCGCGCCCCGCGGGCTCCTCTGCGCCTGCGTGTTGACCGCCTGCGGACGGGGCGCAAAAAAACAGCAGGGAATCTCACGATTGCCTGCTGCCTTCCGGAGGATTGCCCTCCTGAAACTACTAACCCAAACTTAAATAAATGAAGAAACCTCACTGCGGTTGCTGTTCCGCAGTTACCCGGTATGTTGCAAATCCCGTGCCGCGGCGCCGTGTCGGAAAGGCGTTTGTGTGTGCGGCGGGGGTGCGGCCTATGATACATGCCGGCGGGAAAGGGTATAAACAACTGCAGGATGTCCCCACGGACATCCTGCGTGTGCTGTTTCCGGTAATCCCGGGTTGTGGCAAGGGGATTATTTCTACTTGCGTTTGTCCCTCATCTCCACGGCGCCTTCGTAAGTGCCGCTGACCTTGCGGCCTTTGTCGGTCGTAAAGTCGAGTACGAAGCGGTAGTTGGTGCCGACCTTCGTGACTGTCACCGTGCCGGACGTGATGAACCCGTAAACCGATTCGTTGGAGGCGTTGCGTTCCTCGCAATAGGTTCCCATGGCCAGCATGGAGTCCATGAACTCTATCTGCTCGCCCGGTGCGTAGGTGCCCGGCGTGCCTGTGTCGGACACCGTGTAGGTTCCTTCCTGGAGTACCATTTCTTCGGAAAGTGCGGTCGTCAGGTAGAGCGATACCATATGCCCGGCCCCTATGAGGTAGTCGTAATCGTCGTTGACCGTCGGCTGGACATCGTAGAGGTTTACGACGCAGTCGTTTGCCGTGCCGGCATCGTTGTTATAGTATTTAGCCAGTGCGCGGATGAAAGTTGCGTTCGTGACGTCGTTTTCGAGGTCGGGCAGGGGCTCGATTTTGACGGCTGTCTTGTCCTCGATCGTAATCGGGCCGGTGTAGCTGGCCGTGAACTCTTTGTCGTCGGTCGTGGTCAGCGTGGCCTTGACCGTAAAGGTCGAGCCGGACTTTGTCACTGCGATCGTTCCTGCCTTGAATTCCACTTTCGTGATGTTCCCCTTGCCGTCGTTGACCATGCAGTAGGTCTTGTCCGGGTGGAATGTCGAAATGGATATGTCGGTGGCATATTTGTAGGTGCGATCCGGCAGGACGATGTTATTCATATTCGTGGGAGTAAATTGATAGAGGTTCAGGCTCATGGTACGCCCGGCTCCGATGGTCGCATACACTCCGTCGGCACCTACGGCCTCGCCGTCGGCTAATATGACGAGGTATTCACCGTATCGGCCACCTTCGGGAATACCATAATAGCCGCCGGCTACCTGGCGGTCGAAGACGGCCGGGCCGCTCAAATCCTTGTCGGTGGCCATTTCAATCGACTTGACTTCGGAATAGACCTCTTTGTTGGATGCTGCGACGGCGATGACATAGGTGGTGCCGTCTTTCAGGTTGTCTACGGTGATCTCCCCGGCCTGTGCGATGGCTGTACCGTCGGTGAGGATTTTTTCGGCCGTCGGGACAGGCGTGCCGTCCGCTTTTTCGAGGCATACGTAGGCGGCCTTCTCCGTGTCGGCGAGGCCTACCGTAAAGGTGAGTGTCGTCGGGGCTGTGGCTCCCGCTGTCAGCGTCACCACGGGCGTCGGCGTTCCGGTTGCCATCACGATGCTATTGACTTCCGAGTAGATCCCGGTGTTGGCGACAGCTGCCGCGATGACGTAGGTGGTCGAGGGTTTCAGGTTCTCGACAAGGATATCGCCCGTCTGTGCGATGGCTTTGCCGTCACGCAGTATCTCCTCGGCCGTGGGAAGGGTCAGCCCCTCGGTCTTTTCGAGGCAGACATAGGCTGCGGTTTCTGGGTCGGTCAGGGCGGCGTTGAACGTAAGGGTCGTTGTGGTGGACTGGCCCGGTGTCAGGACGACCGCGGGATGTACGCCGGGTGCCGAGGTGGTGTGCTCGATCGAGCTGACCTTACCGTTGATGTTGCCTTTCAGGGCGACGGCGGAGAGGCGGTAGGCCGTGTTGGGTTCGAGGCCGGCGATCTCGACGACGCCCGATGCGCTTACGGACTGGCCTTCGGCGATGATCGTCGCTGCCGCAGGCACGGCTTCGGACGCCTTGGTGCAGATGTAGCTGCATTTGTCCGCGTCCTTGAGTGTGAGCGTGAATTTCAGGGAGTTGAATGCGGCGTCGCCGATGGCGAGCGTGACGCTTGGGTCAGGATTTCCCCCCCCCTCGTTTTTGTCGTCGCATGAGCTTAGCAGACCAGAGCACAGCACCAACAGTGCCGTTCCCCATGACAGGAAAGATTTGATCATAGTGGTTAAACTTTGGAAATTAGTGGGTTAATACTGTTGTTCGGGCGCAGGGCCGGTCGTCTTTGGATATTCAATCGGGTTTACGGGGCGGCCGTGCAATATGTGACGGGATAAAAATAACCTTTCTGCCAATAAAATCCAAATTTTTTTTTATCCGTCTTGCCTGAAAGTGCGATAAATCGGGGGTGAGGGTGCCGGAGTGAACGGGTGGAGGACAATATATAACAAGACAGCAGGGAATCTCACGATTGCCTGCTGCCCTTGGAGGATTGCCCTCCTAAAACTACTAACCCAAACTTAAATAAATGAAGAAACCTCACTGCGGTTGCTGATCCGCAGTTGACTATCCTCTCGCAAAACGTATGCCAAAGACAAAGGCCCGGAACATGATTCCGGGCCTTGCGCCGTTGCGGGGTATTACTGCGCCCCTGCGGGATATTTTCCGTAAGGGTTACCGGAACACGCCCGTGTAGGTCGAGGGCGAGAGGGCGCGCAGCTCCTCCTTCACCGCCTCGGCCACGTCGAGCGTCTCGATGAACGCGGCGATCGACTCGTGCGTGATATGAGCGTTGGTGCGGGTCAGGGCCTTGAGCGCCTCGTAGGGCTTGGGATAACCTTCGCGGCGCAGGATGGTCTGGATGCCTTCGGCTACGACGGCCCAGTTGTTCGCCAGGTCGCGCTCGAGGGCTTCGCGGTTGAGGATTACCTTGTTCAGGCCTTTCATTAGCGAGCGGAGCGCGATGGCCGCATGGGCAATGGGGACGCCGATGTTGCGCAGCACGGTCGAATCGGTGAGGTCGCGCTGCAGGCGCGAAACGGGGAGCTTCGACGCGAGGTGTCCGAAGACGGCGTTGGCGATGCCGAAATTCCCCTCGGCGTTCTCGAAGTCGATGGGGTTGACCTTGTGGGGCATGGCGCTCGATCCGACCTCGCCGGCCTTGATCTGCTGTTTGAAGTACTCCATCGAAATATAGGTCCACATGTCGCGCGAGAGGTCGATGAGGATGGTGTCGATGCGCTTCATGTTGTCGAAGATGGCCGCCAGGTTGTCGTAATGCTCGATCTGCGTGGTATATTGCGAGCGGCAGAGCCCCAGCGTTTCGCCCACGAATTTGTTGGCGAAGGCTACCCAGTCGTACTGCGGGTAGGCTGCCCGGTGGGCGTTGAAGTTGCCTGTCGCGCCGCCGAATTTGGCAGGCACCGCGATGTCGTGCAGCATGGCGAGCTGTTTCTCCACGCGTTCGACAAAGACCATGAACTCCTTGCCCAGCGTCGTGGGGGAGGCGGGCTGGCCGTGCGTGCGCGCCAGCATCGGCACGTCATGCCACTCGTCGGCAAAAGCCGCCAGTTTGTCGCGCACCTCTTCGACGGCGGGGTAGTAAACCCCTGCCATGGCGTCTTTGAGCGAGAGCGGGATGGCCGTGTTGTTGATGTCCTGCGAGGTGAGGCCGAAATGTACGAATTCCTTGTAAGCCCCCAGTCCGAGGCTGTCCATTTTTTCCTTGATGATGTACTCGATGGCTTTGACGTCGTGGTTGGTGACCGATTCGATCTCCTTCACGCGCTCGGCGTCGGCCGGCGAGAAATCGAGGTATAGGGCGCGCAGGGCGGCGAATTTCGTATGGTCGATGTCCGCCAGCTGGGGCAGCGGCAACTCGCACAGCGCGATGAAATACTCCACTTCGACGCGGATGCGGTAGCGGATGAGCGCCTGTTCTGAAAAATAATCGGCTAATTTCCCCGTTGTATTACGGTAGCGGCCATCGACGGGGGAGATGGCGGTAAGGCTGTTGAGCGGATTGGAGTTCATGGATTTATGTATGGTTTTATATAATACGCCTCCGGCGTCCGGACTCCGCCTGCGCTCGGCAGGGCCTGCCCGAAGGCTTTGCCCCGCCCGCCGGCAAAGTTCCGGCACCAAATTTACGACATTTAATTGAAATACGCATAATTTTCCCTACCTTTGTAGAGTTGTAAACCGAAAATGCAATGAATTTTCTGACAGCGATCATAGATGGCCTGGTGAGGTTCGTGCAGCGCAATCCGCTGACGACCCTGGTCATCCTCATCCTGGCTGTCGGCGCCCCGGCGCTGCTCAGGGGGATCGCACTTTTTTTTCTCTATTTCATTATGGGAGTCATCGTATTGGTAGTAGCGGCGATCCTGCTGTTCCGCTGGCGCGTCTATAAGATGCGCCGCCGGATGGAAGAACAGTTCGGCGAAGGGAGCTTCGGCGGACAGGGCTTCGGCTCGCCCTTTGCAGGGGAGCCTCGCAAGGGTCGCGAAGGCGAAGTGAAGGTATATAAAACCTCGGAAACGCCCGAGAAACGGGTCTCGCGCGACGTAGGCGACTATGTCGAATTCGAAGAGACCAAGGAGCCCGGAGAGGAGTAGCGCCATGTGGAAGATATTTGAGTTGATCGGCCGTTATTTCATGCTGATGGGAAAGGTCTTTTCCCGTCCCGAGAAGGCTTCGATCTACCGCCGGCGGATCATCTACGAGATGGAGTCCCTGGGAATCGACTCGATCGGCCTGACGGCCATTATTTCGGTATTCATCGGTGCGGTCATCACCCTGCAGATGTGCATCAACCTCGATTCGCCGTTCATCCCCCGTTCGCTGGTCGGTTACGCCACGCGCGAGACGATGATCCTCGAATTCTCGTCGACGGTCGTGGCGCTGATCCTGGCCGGCAAGGTCGGTTCGAGCATCGCTTCGGAGATCGGCACGATGCGCATCACCGAACAGATCGACGCCCTGGAGATCATGGGTGTCAATTCGGCTTCGTACCTCATCCTGCCGAAGATCGTCGCCGCGGTGGTCTTCTTCCCGTTCCTGACGATCCTCAGCATCGCCATCGGAATCATCGGCGGCTGGGCCATCGCCTATCTGACCGGCATCATGATCCCGGCCGACTACATCGACGGCCTGCTGATGGATTTCAAGCCCTATTCGATCGTCTATTCGCTTATCAAGACCGCCGTCTTCGCCTATATCATCACCTCGATTTCGGCGTTCTACGGTTACTTTGCCAAGGGCAATTCGCTCGAAGTGGGCGCCGCCTCGACGCGCGCCGTGGTGGTCAGCTCCGTAGTGATCATGATCTTTAACCTGATCCTTACGCAAGTCCTGCTGATATGATACGTGCCGAGCACATCACCAAATCGTTCGACGGGCGCGTGGTGCTCGACGACATCTCGATCGAGTTCCTGACCGGGAAGACCAACCTCATCATCGGGCGCAGCGGTTCGGGCAAGACCGTGCTGCTGAAAACGCTGGTAGGGCTGCATGAACCCGATTCGGGCGACGTGTGGTACGACGATACGAATTTCACGCGTCTCGATTTCCGCGAGCGGCGCGCCATCCGCAAGGACATCGGCATGATTTTCCAAGGCGGGGCGCTGCTCGACTCTTCGACCGTCGAGGAAAACGTCAAGCTGCCGCTCGACCTCTTCACCTCGCAGAGCGAGAAAGAGAAGATGGAACGTGTGGATTTCTGCCTGCAGCGCGTGCGGCTGGAAGACGCCAACCACCTCTATCCCGCCGAGTTGTCGGGCGGAATGATCAAACGCGTGGCCATCGCCCGCGCCATCGTGCTCAACCCGCGTTACCTGTTCTGCGACGAGCCCAACTCGGGCCTCGACCCGCAGACCTCGATCGTCATCGACAACCTGATCCACGAAATCACGCGCGAGTACAACATCACGACGATCATCAATACGCACGACATGAACTCGGTGATGGAGATCGGCGAGAAAATTGTATACATCCACGACGGCCGTAAGTGGTGGGAGGGGACCAAGGACGACATCCTGCATGCCGACAACCCCGAACTCAACGATTTCGTCTTCGCCTCGGCGATGGCCAAAAAGGCCAAGCTGGCTGCAAAGTAGGCAGCCGGGTTCCTAAAAAAATTTAATTTTTTATTTGCGTAATATACATAAAGTATGTACTTTTGCGCAGTGAAAAAATAGTGCATTTTTTTATTAACAAATAAATCATAAAACTATGTCAAAGATCAAAGTTGGTATCAACGGTTTCGGTCGTATCGGCCGTCTGGTATTCCGCGCTGCATGCAACAATGCAGACATTGAGGTTGTAGGTATCAATGACCTCGTTCCGGTAGACTACATGGCTTACATGCTCAAGTACGACTCGGTACACGGCCGTTTCAACGGTACGATCGACTATAACGTGGAGAAGGGCCAGCTCATCGTGAACGGCAACGTGATCCGCGTAACCGCCGAGAAGGATCCCGCAAACCTGAAGTGGAACGAAGTCGGCGCCGAGTATATCGTAGAGTCGACCGGTCTGTTCCTGACCAAGGAGAAGGCCGAGGCCCACATTGCAGCCGGTGCCAAATACGTCGTTATGTCGGCCCCCTCGAAGGACGACACCCCGATGTTCGTATGCGGCGTGAACACCGACAGCTACGCCGGCCAGAAGATCGTTTCGAACGCATCGTGCACCACGAACTGCCTCGCTCCGCTGGCTAAGGTCATCAACGACAACTTCGGCATCGTCGAGGGTCTCATGACCACCGTACACGCTACCACCGCAACGCAGAAGACCGTAGACGGCCCCTCGATGAAGGACTGGCGCGGCGGCCGTGCTGCCGGCGGCAATATCATCCCCTCGTCGACCGGTGCTGCAAAGGCCGTAGGCAAGGTGATCCCCGCCCTGAACGGCAAATTGACCGGTATGGCATTCCGCGTTCCGACGCTCGACGTTTCGGTCGTAGACCTGACCTGCCGTCTGGAGAAGGGCGCTTCGTACGACGAGATCAAGGCTGCCATGAAGAAGGCTTCGGAGAACGAGTTCAAGGGTATCATCGAGTACACCGAGGACGACGTGGTTTCGACCGACTTCACGGGTGACGCCAACACCTCGATCTTCGACGCCAAGGCCGGTATCGCACTCAACCCGAACTTCGTGAAGCTCGTGGCTTGGTACGACAACGAGTGGGGCTACTCGAACAAGGTCGTGATGCTGATTCAGAAGATGGCCGCTTACAACAACAAATAATCGTAAGCCGTCGCTATAATGGAAGAAGGAACCCGTGTGGGTTCCTTCTTTTTTTGTGGCTGCGGGAAGGGCTGAGGTTGCCCTGCCTGGCGGCGTGTCCCGGGGCGGCGGGCGTTGTCCCGGGATGCCCGCTACCGGGCTTCGGAATCCACGCGCATCTCGATCGAGGCGCCCGACCACTGGTTGATGAGGCGTTTCTCCGCGCGGAGCCGCCGTCCGCCGTATGCGATGCGGATTTCGACTTCGAAGGGTGCCGTGTCGCCGATGTCGTTGCCGGCCGGCAGCGTATGGGGTACGATATAGATGTAGAGCAGAAGGTGGTCGCACGGCCCGGTTTCGAGACTTGCGCGGCCGCCGCCGGGATTCCCGGCGGGCTTTTCCCGCAGGTTCGAGCCGACGTCGGCGACATGTGCCTCGGTCGATGCGAAGCCGGTGCGGTTGCCCGCCGTGTCGAAGCAGCCGCACATCAGCGCTGCGTTGTAACGCCACCAGCCTTCGTAGCGGCTCGAAATCTCGATTGTGAATCCCTCTTTTGTTGCCATACGGTGCAAATATAACGATTTTTGCCGAAGATGGAATCCGCGGCCGGAATTTCCGGAGCCTGTGCCGTGCCTCTTCTGCGGGCGGGCGACCGGATATCCGGGAGTGCGGGGATGCTAAAACTCTGCATTTTCTTTGCAAATGTCTTATATTTTCGTAACTTTGTGCCCTAAATGCGCTCCTATGGAGGAAACAAAAAGATATACGATTGCTTACAGGGGGCTCAGGAGCGGCCTGCACGACTTCCATTTCAAGGTCGACGGCGGGTTGTTCAGGGCTTTCGGCAGTACGGAAATCAAGGACGGGGACTGCGATGTCTCGGTCGCCCTGGAGCGCGGCGAGTCGATGCTTACGCTCGATGTTACCGTGGACGGTAGTGTCGTCGTGGAGTGCGACCGCTGTCTGGAAGACTGCAATGTGCCGATCCATTACGAGGGACAGTTGCTGGTGAAATTCTCGGACGAGGTGCATGAGTACGACGGCGAAGTCATGTGGCTGCTGCCGATGGAGGACGAAGTCGACCTGACGCAGTACATTTACGAGAGCATCGTGCTGTCGCTGCCTTACCAGCGGGTGCATCCCGACGGGGAGTGCAATCCCGACATGCTGGAACGTTTCCGCATCGTTTCCGACGAGGAGTTCGGGAGGCTCGAAGACAGGGCCGAGGCCGAGGGCCGCAACGAGGGCGAATGGGCCAAGCTGGCCGCGCTCAAGGAACAGATGGAGGCCGACGGGACGCAAACAGAACAAAAGGAATAAGCTATTTCCGGCCGGGAGGCGCTTTTGTTCCGGGCCGGGAAATATTTAGGACAGGAAATACGTTAAACTTATAATTTATATTGTAAAATGGCACATCCTAAACACAAAGTCTCGTCGACGCGACGCGATAAGAGAAGAACTCATTACAAGGCTGTCGTTCCGACGGTGGTCATCTGCTCGAACTGCGGCGCAGCTACGTTGTATCACCGCGTATGCCCCGAATGCGGGTTCTATCGCGGAAAGCTGGCGATCGAGAAAAAGGCTGCCGAATAAATCAGACGGCAGGAAGAGTGCATCCGCGAGGCTGCCCTCTTTTTAATTTATGCAAGCACCTGTCTTTGTGTGTGCGGCCGTCCGGCCTGTGGCCGGATGCCGGCAGGGAGGGGCGGGACGTGAAGTTTAACCAAATCGCACGATTATGTTAAAGATTGGTGTAGATGCCATGGGAGGTGATTATGCGCCCGAGGCTGCGGTCAAAGGGGCTGTCATGGCACTCGATGCGATCGGGCCCGACAGCCGTATCGTATTGTTCGGCGACGAGGCGAGGGTCAGGGCCGTGCTCGCGGGCGAAGGCTGTCCTGCCGACCGGTTCGATATCGTCGCCACTACCGAGGTGATCGAAATGGGCGATCATCCCGCCAAGGCGTTCCAGGCCAAGGCCGACTCCAGCATCACGGTGGGTTTCGGCTACCTGGCCAAAGGGGCTATAGACGGTTTTGCCAGTGCCGGCAGCACGGGCGCCATGATGGTCGGGTCGATGTACGCCGTAAAACCGATCGAAGGGGTCATCCGTCCCGCGATCTCGTCCATCATTCCTACGGTCACGGGGCATCCCGCGCTGTTGCTGGACGTGGGATTGAACGTAGACTGCAAACCCGAGGTGCTGGCGCAGTACGGGCTGATAGGCTCGATTTATGCCGAAGCCGTGCTCGGGATCCGAAAACCCCGTGTAGCCGTGCTCAACATCGGCGAGGAGGAGACCAAGGGGAATGCGCAGGCCAAGGCCACGTACGAGTTGCTGAAGGCCGACGACCGCATCGATTTCGTGGGTAACGTCGAGGCGTCGTACCTCTTCACGGGCAAGGTCGCAGACGTGGTCGTCTGCGACGGTTTCGTGGGCAATACGGTACTGAAGATGGCCGAGGGCCTCTACCACATCAACAAGAAACTCGGCGGCGGAAACGCTTTCTGGGACGCGATGAATTACGAGAACGTGGGCGGTACGCCCGTGCTCGGCGTCAATGCGCCTGTGGTCATCGGCCATGGTATCTCATCGCCCAAGGCGATCAGGAGCATGATCCTTTCGGCCGAGCGGTGCATTACGGCGGATCTGACCGCTAAGTTGCAGCGCGCTTTCAAAAATTAATAATCATTAGGTAAAGAAAAGTTAATGGGCAAGATAACAGCAGCAATTACCGGTGTGGGTCTATATCTCCCCGATTATATCCTCACCAACGAAGAATTAAGCACCATGGTCGACACGTCCGACGAGTGGATCATGTCGCATATCGGCGTCAAGACGCGCCATATCCTCAAGGGCGAAGGCGTCGGCTCTTCCTATATGGGTGCCCGCGCGGTCATCAACCTGCTGGACAAGGCGGGCGTAGACCCGATGGAGGTGGATCTGGTGATCTGCGCCACGGTGACCCCCGATATGTTCTTCCCTTCGACGGGTAATCTGATCGCCGACCAGGCGGGTTGCAAAAACGCTTTCGCGTACGACGTTTCGGCGGCTTGCAGCGGGTTCCTCTTCGCACTGACGACGGGCGCCAAGTTCATCGAGTCGGGATCGTGCAAGAAGGTAGTCGTGGTCGGCGCCGACAAGATGTCGACCATCGTCGACTATACCGACCGTTCGACCTGTCCGATCTTCGGCGACGGCGCCGCAGCCGTGCTGCTGGAACCCAATACGGAGGGTTACGGCGTACTGGACGAAATCCTGCGTTCGGACGGCTCGGGCGAGTTGCAACTTTACATGAAGGCGGGCGGTTCGCGCTATCCGGCTTCGGTCGAGACCGTGCAGAACAATTGGCATACGATCATGTGGGACGGACACGCCGTGTTCAAGGCCGCCGTTTCGAAGATGGCCGACGTGTCGGTGGAGATCATGGAGCGCAACAACCTCACCTCGGACGACATCCGTTATCTGGTTCCCCATCAGGCCAACCTGCGCATCATCGACGCTACGGCACGCCGCATGGGGGCTCGACCATGACAAGTGCATGATCAATATCGACCGCAACGGCAACACCACGGCGGCGACGATCCCTTCGTGCCTCTACGACTACGAGAAGGAGCTGAAGCCGGGCGACAACCTGATCCTGTCGGCATTCGGCGGCGGGTATACGTGGGGTGCCATCTATGTGAAGTGGGCATACGACGGTTCGAAAGCCTGCCAGGTCGATCCTGCCGAGAAATAATCCGGTGCGGGCGAGAGCCCGGCCGAAAACACGGATAGGGCGGAAACTTGTACGGTTTCCGCCCTTTTCCGTGCCTGGGCTGTCCGTGCCGGAGCGGCGGGTGCAAGATTTTTTCGTATATTTGGACTTGGGCATTGCCGCTGCGGTTTCAGATTCTTTTCGGATTCGCAATGTAACTTTGTCCCGAAGAATATTTGCTGTTTATGAAAATCCTGATCGTGGAAGACGAACCCTCCCTGCGGGAGATCATGGTGCAGACGCTGCGCCGCGAACAGTATGTGGTCGAGCAGGCGTCCGATTACGCATCGGCGCTCGAAAAGATCGCCGGATACGATTACGACTGTATCCTGCTGGACATCATGCTGCCCGACGGCAGCGGCCTGCGGATACTCGAAGAGCTCAGGCGGCAGCGAAAACCTGCCGGCGTGATCATCATTTCGGCCCGGGATTCGCTCGATGACAAGGTCGAGGGGCTCGAGCTCGGGGCCGACGACTACCTGCCCAAACCCTTCCACCTCGCGGAACTGAGCGCCCGTATCCGGAGCGTCGTGCGCCGTCACCAGCGCGACGGGCAGCAGAGCCTCGACGTGGGGAATGTCCGCCTCTACCCCGACAGCCGCCGTGTGGAGGTGGCCGGGTGCGAGGTCGAACTGCTGCGCAAGGAGTACGATATACTCTATTATTTCATGAGCCGCCCGAACCATATGATCGACAAGACCACGCTGGCCGAAGCCGTGTGGGGGCGACCATATCGACCAGGCTGATAATTTCGATTTCGTATACGCCCAGATGAAGAACCTGCGCCGCCGGCTCCACGACGCGCAGGCCGACATCGAGATCCGGGCCGTCTATGGATTCGGCTATAAACTCGTTGCCCCATGAGGTTGGTCTATCGCATCGTGTTGCACATGTCCTGGGCCCTCTCGCTGTTGCTGGCGGGGTGGGCCGTGTTGTTCTACCTGACGATGATCGACGAGATCAACGACGAGGTGGACGATTCGCTGGAGAACTATGCCGAGATGCTGGTCACGCGGAGCCTCGCGGGGAGGGAACTGCCTGCCGCCTATTCGGGCAGCAACAACGGCTATTACCTGCACGACGTGTCGGCGGAGTATGCCGAAGGGCGGCAGCATATGGTTTTCAGCGACGAGGAGATATTTATTCCTGAGAAAGACGAAGAGGAACCGGCGCGGGTGCTGCGGACGATATTCCGCGACAGCGGAGGACGTTACAAGGAACTGACCGTGATGACCCCGACCATCGAAAAAGGACGATTTGCAGGAAGCGATTCTCTGGTGGATCGTCTATCTGTATCTTTTCCTGTTGCTGACGATCCTGCTGGTCAACGTGCTGGTGCTTCACCGTACCCTGCGGCCGCTCTATGCCCTGCTGCGATGGTTCGACAGTTATACCGTGGGCGGGAAGAACGCCCCGCTGGTGAACGATACGAAGGTCGTCGAATTCCGGCGGCTGAACGAGGCGGCGAACCGTTATGCCGAGCGGGCGGAGTCCCTGTTCGAACGCCAGAAACAATTTATCGGCAATGCCTCGCATGAGATGCAGACCCCGCTGGCCATTTGCCGCAACCGGCTGGAGATGCTCGTGGACGACGGTTCGGCGTTGACCGAGGCGCAGCTCGGCGAGATACTGAAGGTGCAGGGGACGCTGGACTACCTCGTGCGGCTCAACCGCTCGCTGCTGCTGCTTTCGAAGATCGAGAACGGACAATTCCCGAGACGGAACAGGTCGACTTCAACGCCCAGGTGCGACGTATGGCCGAGGATATGGAGGAGATCTACGCCGGGCGCGAAATGCGTTTCGAACTGCATGAGCAGGGACATCTGTTTGTGCGGATGAATCCGTCGCTGGCGGCCAGCCTGGTGTCGAACCTGCTGAAAAACGCCTATGTCCACGGTGACAGGGGCGGGACGGTGTCGGTCACTGTTGCCCCGCATGAACTGCGCGTCTGCAACAGCGGCGGCGGGGGCGCACTCGACGCGGAGCATATCTTCGAGCGCTTTTACCAGGGGACGAAGAAGGAGGGCTCGACGGGGCTCGGCCTCTCGATCGTCGACGCCGTGTGCCGCCTTTACGGGCTGCGCGTGGGATACTCTTATATAAATAGGTGCCACTGTTTCTCGGTACATTTCCGGATATAAAAAACGAAAAAAAAAAACGGATCGGGGCCGATTATTTCAACTTCATTTCAGCTTTAGGTCGCAACTTTGCACTGTGAACACAAGTCAAACCTAATATTGAAACGATTATGAAAAAGCTCATGATGATTCTCGCAGGCACAGCCCTGATGGTAACTTCCGCCCCCGCATTCGCGGGCAACGACCGTCCGATCGCAGTCGGCGAACTTCCGGCCCCGGCACAGCAATTTATCAAGACGCATTTCGGCGGCATCGAGGTCGCCTTGTCCAAAGTGGACGAGGAGCTTTTCGACAAGGATTACAAGGTCGTGTTCGTCAACGGCGCGAAGGTCGAATTCACGAAGAACGGCGAATGGAAAGATGTCGAATGCAAATACGGTGAGGTGCCGGCCGCCATCGTACCGCAGCAGATCCGCGACTATGTCGCCAAGAACTATCCCGACCGCAAGATCACGGCAATCGACCGCGACCGCCGCGACTACGAAGTCGAACTGGACAACGGCCTCGACCTGAAATTCGACCTGAAGTTCCGTCTGATAGACATCGACAATTAATTTAACCCCGGGATTAACCTCAAATTCGGAATCGTATGAAGAAATTCATGGTATTGGTAATGGGACTCGTGTCGCTGGGTGTGATGGCGGGTTGTGACGACGACAGTAAATCGGTAAAGGTACCGGCCGCCGTGCAGGCCGCTTTCGGGGAGATGTTCCCCGCTGCAAGCCATGTCGAATGGGAAGACAAGGGCGGGTATATGGTCGCCGATTTCCGCAGCGCGGGCACGGTCATGCAGGCATGGTTCGATGCCGCCGGCAAATGGCACATGACCGAGGAGGATATCTCCTATGCCGAGTTGCCCCGGGCGGTGCGTACAGCCTACGAGGCCGGCGATTATGCCGCCTGGCATGTGGACGACGTGGACAAGTTGCAGCGCAACGGCCAGGAGACGGTCTACGTGATCGAAGTCGAACACGCCAAGCAGGAATTCGACCTCTATTATTCCGAGGACGGCGTGCTGTTGCGCGAGGTGGCCGATACGGACGGTAACGGCGACCACGGCGATATGCTCCCGCAGGAACTGCCGAAGGCAGTCAGCGACTTCATCGCCCGGAAATACCCCGGTGCCCGTATCGTTGATCGGAGCGGGAGAAGGAAATACCGAGGTCGATATCATCTTCGCCGGGAAAGCGCTCGAGGTGTGCTTCGGTACGGGCGACGCCTGGCTGTGGACGAAAACCGGAGTGCGCCTTTCGGAGGTTCCGGACGTGGTGAGGCGGACTTTGCAGTCATCGCAGTACGGTACGTGGGGGATCGACGATGTTGACCTCTACGAAAGCCCCGACCGCGTATGGTACGCCATCGACATGGAAGACCCGCAGTCCGAACGGGAGGCGACGGTGCGTATCCTCGAGGACGGCACCCTGCTCTGATCGTCCCGTATGCTTTTGCGGAGCCTGCATCCCGGAGGTGCGGGCTCCGTTTTTTTTTGTTATAACATAGAGCTATATCGTTATAAAATAATATGATGTGTTTTTCGTACAAATTAGTAGAAACTATTGTATATTTGTATCAGGAAGAGAAAATACAAACACAAACTTAAAACAATATTACTATGTTAAGCAAAAGATTACATGACGCACTGAATGCGCAGATCAACGCCGAATTGTGGTCGGCCTATCTTTATCTTTCGATGTCGATGGACGCCGAGAACAAGGGGCTGAAAGGTGTGGCCAACTGGTTTTTCGTACAGTTTCAGGAGGAGCAGGATCATGCCCGCATCCTGATGAACTACATCAATTCGCGCGATGCCAAGGTCGTGCTGAAGCCGATCGAGGAGGTGCGTACCGAGTGGACGTCGCCGCTTGATATGTTCAAGGACACGCTGGAGCATGAGAAGGTGGTGACTTCGATGATCAACAACCTTGCGTCGATCGCCGCCGAAGACAAGGATTTCGCTTCGGCCAACATGCTCGTATGGTTCGTGGACGAGCAGGTCGAGGAGGAGGAGTCGGCCCGCGACATGATCACCGCATGCGAGGCCGTCGAGGGCAATAAGTTCGGGCTTTATACGCTCGACAAGGAACTGGCGGCCCGCGTTTACCAGCAGGCTTCGCCGCTTGCCACGGCAACCGAATAATTCGCAGCGAACCTGATTGCTGAGTCTGCCGCCCCGGTTTCCCGGGGCGGTTGCTTTTGCCGGATGTCCGGAAGTCCGTGTGTCCGGGCAGAATGGCTGGGAAAACAGTTCCTGGAAAGCTATTGGGGAGAAGCTATTCCGGGGGGGCTATTGAGAGGCATGATACCGGGGAAAGCGATTCCGGGGTATCGGGCGAGGTGTCGGGCAGGGGCGATTCCCGAGGGAGATTGCGGGGCTGAAATGCGGCGGTTTGCCGCATGCCGGAACCGTACCGGCCGGGAAGGAGGCGCGGAAATGGCCTTGTGAAGAGCGCCGGGAGCGGGATGTGGGAAAACAAGGGCCGGATGCCGGGGCGCCTGCAGGGCGGATAGGGGGGGCTCACCTCATCGCTTTGCCTTGTAGTCGATCCCGGCCTTGCGGGCCTGCGAATGCTGGTACGGGCGGCGGATGCGGTAAAGGCGCCCGTCCTTGACAAGCCGTGCCCCGGTTTGGTGGAAAACGAAGGGGATGTCTGCCGCGACGCATTGGCGGCGGATCGAAAGTACCCAGTCGTAATTGCAGGGGCGGGCTTCGTTGCCTGATTCGCCCCCGACGGAAACCTCTTCGATTCCGGGGACGAGGTATCGTGCGATGTCGAGCGGCCCGAGCAGCGGGGCGCAGATGACCAGCTTGTGGCGCAGGGGGGCGTCCAGCAGCAAAGGCAGCCGGTAGTCGGCCATCGCCTGGTTCTCGACCGTGCAGCCCACGGCGAGGTTTTCGTAGCCTCCGCCCCAGTCGGGCGGCAAGACCTGCATGAGGCGGTCGATACGCTTGGTGATGAAGAAAAAGCGCAGGTCGCTGCGTATGCGGATCATCTCCCACGCTTCGGCGCGCCATGCGTCGGCCTCCTCGACGAGGAAATCGGACGTGAAGCAGGTGTAGACCATCTCGCCGGGCGGGACTTTGTAGCGTCCGTCGCGCGTGCGGCGCACGGGGAGGTTAAAGGCCGTTGTCCTGCGTACCTCGCGGCTGTCCTTGTCGTGCTGCGCATCCTGCCGGTAGACGTAGCAGTGCCGGCAGCCTTCGCTGAGCTTGCGGCATCCGTGCCACGGGTTCCAACTGACCGACATAACCTGTTATTTGAGTTCCATGCGCAGGCGCACCATGTGGCGGCACTCGACGCCGTTTTCGAAAAACGGAACGGGGTAGTGTTTGCTGAAATAGTCCACGTCGATGCCGCAGCGGACGAACCCGCAGCGTTCGTAGAGCGCAATCTGTCCCACGCCCAGATCGCCCGTACCGATTTCGAGAAGATGGAACCCGGCCGCACGGGCCGTGGCGACGGCGTGGCGGAGCATGGCCGTGGCGATGCCCTTGCGCTGGTGTTCGGGGACGACGGCGATATTGACCACTTCGGCCGTGAACGGCCGCGTGTGCAGGAATACATACTGGCCGAGGATTTCCCCGTCACGACGTGCGACATAGGTTGTGCCGCGGTCGGCGTAGTCGGCTACGGACTCTTCCGATTCGTCGGCCAGCAGCAGCAGGTCGCGCTGCGGCGTGTCTGTCTTTACAATTTCGAGATCCATGTCAGAAAAGCGATGCGGCGCCTTCGAAGGTCGCCAGTACGACGATATAACGCAGGGTCTTGCCCGCGAGCATCGAACCGCCCGTGAGCCAGACGTTGCTGCGCATCAGCCCCAGCACGATGGCGATGGCCTCGCCGATCGTGGGCAGGAATGCGAAGAAGGCCATCAGCGCCCCGCGCCCGGAGAGGAACCTGCGCGCCCGTGCCAGCTGTTTTTCGCTCACGCCCAGCCGGGTGACCCACTCGCTTTTTTCCCAGCGTGCCGATCCAGTAGCAGCTCATGCCGCCCAGCGTGTTGCCCAGCGATGCGGCTGCGACGCACAATACCGGGTCGAGCCCCATGTGCACGAGCACGATCATCACGGCTTCGGAGCTGAACGGGAGGATGCTCCCGGCGATGAATGCCGAGAAGAAAAGTCCCCAATAGCCCCAGTCGGCCAGTATTTGCGAAAGCGATTCCATGCCTTGGTGTCCGATTTTGTGCAAGAGTAGTCTGCCTGCGGGACAAAGATAGCTTTTTTGCCCGAATGGGCTTGCAGGAGCCCTGCAAAATGCGCTAATTTTGTCTGAAACGTAAATCTGACCGCTTATGCTTAAATCGAGACTTTGTATCGCTTTTTTCGCTTTTGCCGTGGGGTGCGCCCCTGCGCAGAAGCCGCTTACCGACTATGTGAACCCCATGCTGGGGACGGCGACGCTGTGGGACAGCGTCGACCTGGGATTCAAACCCACCAAACGGACATGGGGCGCCGAGGTCTTCCCCGGATCGTCGCTGCCCAACGCCATGGTGCAGGTCAGCCCCGTCACCAAGTTCCACAGCGGTGCGGGGTACCAGTATGAAGATTCCGTGATCTACGGCTTTACGCACACCAACAAGGGGCACTGGAACCTTTGCCATATTCCCCTGCTGCCTGTGACGGGTACGCCCACGCCGGGTGACTACTGCTCGCCGTTCAGCCACGAGCGCGAGTCGGCCGCCCCGGGGTATTACCAGGTATTCCTCGACCGTTACGGCGTCGATACCCAGCTCAGCTCGACGCTGCGCTGTGCATTCCATAAATATACCTATCCCGCGGGTGCCGCGCCCGCCGTGCTGGCAGACCTGCAGCGTTCGAACGAGCATGTGCGTGCGTGGGATATCCGCAAGGAGGGCGACAACGTGTTCGCCGGCTGGCAGCAGACCGGCGAGAAGATGTATTTCTACGCCGTGGCGAACCGTCCCGTGACCGGGATAGAGCCCGTCGCCGAGGGCGACCGCGAGGTGCGCATCGTGCGTTTCGGCGAGGGCGACGGGGCGGTGGAGCTCCGGATCGGGTTCTCGTTCGTGAGCGAGAAGAACGCCCGCGAGAACCTCGAGGCCGAGATGCTCGGCAAGAGCTTCGCCGAGGTACGCTCCGAGGCTACGGCGACGTGGAACGACCTGTTGGGGCGGATCCGCGTCGAAGGCGGCACGGAGCGGGAAAAGGGGCTGTTCTATTCGAGCCTCTACCGTTCGTTCCTCTGGCCGGCGCTGCGCAGCGACGTGAACGGTGAGTTCACCGATGTCGACGGAAAGGTCATCAATCCCGGTTTCCGTTACTATACGGGCCCGTCGTATTGGGACGACTACCGCAATAAGCTGATCCTGCTGGGGATGCTGGCTCCCGATGTGGCGGCCGACGTCATCAGCTCCGATGTCGACAAGGGCGAGAAACGGGGCGGGTTCATGCCCACGTTCTTCCACGGCGACCACGCTTCGGCGTTCGTGGCCGGTACTTACCTGCGCGGCAACCGCGGCTTTGACGTCAACCGTGCCTACAACCTCGTGCTGCGCAACGCTACGGTACAGGGCCCGAGCCGCCCGTGGCTCGACGAGTATATTGCCAAAGGGGTACATTTCGGAAATGGACGTCGAGAACCCCGTGACGTGGACGGTCTGCAAGGCCGCCGTCACCAAGACGCTGGAGTACAGCTACGACGACTATGCCGTGGCGCTGCTGGCCGATGTGCTGGGCGATAGGGAGAACCGCGACATGCTGATGAAGCGCACGTCCAATTACAAGAACCTCTTCGACCCCTCGACGGGGCTGATGCGCGGGCGCCTCGAAAACGGCGAGTGGATCACGCCCTTCGACGACCAGTATCCCTACTATGAATACATGTACCGCGAAGCCAACGCTTGGCAGCAGGCGTTCTTCGCACCGCACGACACCGAGGGGCTGATCGGCCTCTTCCCGAGCCGCGAGGCGTTCGGCGAACAGCTGGACAAACTCTTCTCGATTCCGTGGAAAGGATACGAAGTGGACAACCTCTCGTGCTTCATCGGCCAGTACTGCCACGGCAACCAGCCCGACCACAGTTTCCCGTACCTCTATTATTTCATCGGTCGCCAGGAGCGTTCGCAGGAGTTGTTGGATTACATTCTCGACCGCTTCTACGGTATGGGGCCGGAAGGGCTGGCGCTGTGCGGTATGGACGATGCGGGCGAGATGTCGTCGTGGTACGTGTTCAATGCCATCGGCCTTTACACCTATTCGCCGGCCGACCCCGAATATATCGTGACCGTGCCGCTGTTCGACAAGGTGCAGGTCGCGCTGGGCGACGGCAACCGCTGGACGATCCGCCACGACGGTCAGGGGCGTAAGATCACGGGCATCACCTGCGGCGGCAAGCCCGTCGACGGTTGGTTCGTGTCGCACGATGCGCTGAACAAGGGCGAACTGGTGATTTCGACCTCCGAAGAATAACGGCGCAGGGGGGCGGGGGCAACCCCGCGCCCTTCGCCTACCTCGGACGGGAGCTTGGGCTGCCGGCCGGAAGGTGCCGGAAGATGCCTGAACCGGGAAGGTGCAGCCGGGTGTCCGGGCCCGGGAGGATCGTTGCATGAAGCGGCGGCAGGGGTATTCCTGCCGCCGCTTCATGTCGTTTCTATGGGGTTGGGGCGTTGCTGGGGTTTGGCGGGGAGCCCGGCTGCTGCTCCGGCCGTGCGGGTCAGGATTTTTCAGCCCGGCTGAGGATGGTCGGGCTTTGTACGTGCACGCCGAATTCGGCGGCTTTGGCGAGTATGCGCCGCGCCAGTGCGGCTTTCTCCGTATCGGGAGCATAGCGGAAATAGGCTTCCGCCGCACGGACGTGCTCGGCGTCGACGAGCGGGAATTCGCGCGTTTCGGGGATGCCGAATGCCGAATCGGGAAGTTCGTGCCGCTCTGCGGCGGTGAGGCGGTCGTGCGGTTTGGTCTGTGTCGTCATGGCTGTTGCAGCATTGGTGTTGTTGCGGGGATACGCAAATTCCCGGCCAGCCGCCGCTTTTTTGCACAGCGGCTGCTTCGTTGCCCAATGTGCTTCGCCCGGTGACGGCGCTTTACGCGATGATTGTGGCAACGATGCGGCGGCCCGGGGCGCGGTTGCGGAACTCGCAGAGATAAATCCCCTGCCAGGTGCCGAGGTTGAGCCTGCCGCGGGTGACGGGAATGGTGAGTTCGACGCCCGTGAGCGTCGATTTGGCATGTGCGGGCATGTCGTCGTCGCCTTCGAGCGTATGGGTGTAGTAGGCCTCGCGTTCGCTTACCAGCCGGTCGAAGATCGCCCCGAGGTCGTTGCGCACGTCGGGGTCGGCGTTTTCGTTGATCGAAAGCCCTGCGGAGGTGTGCTTGACGAAGAGGTGTACCAGTCCGGCGTCGGGCAGCGGCGGGAGGTGGGACAGTACCTCGTCCGTAACCAGGTGGAACCCGCGGCTGCGAGGCGTGAGGGTGAATTCTGCTTGCTGAACCATGGTGGAATATTGATGTACGTGTGCAAAGGTACGAAAAATCGCAGTGCCCCTCACGGTGGCGTATCGCCTGTCTCTGTCGGATTTTTTGTCGGATTGGCCCGATTGCAGGCGGTTCGGCGGTCGGGGGTAATGTCGCAAAGTATTGTAAAATCCGGTATTTATTTTGATATTCGTACAATCAAATCCGATCGTTATGTCCGCCGTCCTGAATTTCCTGTTCCCGGGGGAACCCCGGGATTCCCGCAGCTCGTGGCTGTTGCTTGCTGCGCGTGTCGTTTTCGGCCTGCTGCTGATGTCGCACGGCATCGCCAAGTTGCAGAACTTCGAGGCGCTCTCGGCGACGTTCCCCGATCCGTTGGGTGTCGGGAGCCGGGTGTCGCTCGTGCTGGCCGTTTTCGGGGAGGTCGTCTGCGCGGCCGGGTGTGTGGCCGGGTTATTCTACCGGCTGGCGCTGATCCCGATGGTCTTTACGATGTGTGGCTTTTTGCGGTACACGGCGGCGATCCCTTTGCCGCACGTGAGCTGGCGCTGGTTTACCTGGTTGTCTTCGTCTTGATGTACGCAGCCGGCCCCGGGCGCTACGCCGCCGATACGCTCATTGCACAACGGATCCGTGCGCCGAAGCGTTAGCCCCGGTTCTTGCCGAGGGTGGGGAGGATAGTAGGGGGTGCCGTGAACCCGTTTCGTCCCCGGCTTCCGGCCAGGCGGCCGCCGCATGGAAACGATGAAGGCAGATGCCTTTTTATCATCTGCCCTCAGCTTTTTGCGGTCATAGACCTTTTTTCGACTTGTGTACCCGGCTGAAACTGACCGGGCGGTCGTGATTCCCGATCTCGGCCTCACGGCTTGCCCTGCGGTTGGCCTTGAGGTAATCACGCAGTCCGTTCGTCTTTGTTTTCATCACTACATCGGTTTTACGGGGGCAAAGATAATCGGAATATTTTAAGGGGGAGCGCCCTGAGGCTAATTTCCCGCTTCGGTGCCGTATTATGCCTGCTGCAGGTCGGCGAACCAATAGGAATAGCTCTTTTTCCGACCCGTCGTCAAGGCGGATGCGGTAACTTCGGCGCAAAGGCGTGCCGAGCCGGAACGGGACGGGGGTGCGGAAGATCGGCCCGTCGTAGCAGAATGTGTGGTATTCGCCGTTTTCGCCGTTGGGATCGACGCCCGCAGGCAGCGAGGCCATGAATGCGGGGTCTATCTCGCGCCCGACGGCGTCGGCGCCAAGGCTGTCGGCCATCGTGGTGACGATGACCGTCCTGAGCCCCGAGGCAAGGAAGTCGTGCATCACGCCGCCGGAGGATTCTCCCCAGAGCGGTTCCGCGACCCCGATGCCGTGGGGTGCGAGCTGCCTCTCGCGATATTTACGTACGTCGTGTAGGAAGATGTCCCCGAAGATGAAGCAGGTTACGCCCTGCGCCTTGAAATGCTCCACGGCATGGGACATGGCGGCGCCGTAGTCCTCCATATTGCCTTTCGGGGTGAGGTCGACGATGTGCAGGGGGATGCCGATACTGTCGGCCTGTGCCTGCAGCAGGGCGGTCGGGATGCCGTGCATGGTCGAGCGGTGCGTGTCTCGGTTTACGGTCGTCAGCAATGCGACGATTTCGTATTTGCCCGACTGCATCGCCCGCAGCAGGGCATGGGCGGAGTCCTTGCCGCCGCTCCAGTTGAAAACCGCCTTTATCCGTTCCATGTCACATGTCCGGCGTTGTGGAAGAATCCGCAGACGAGGGTTAGGTATTCGGGCAATTTGCCGTCCGTGCCCCACTTCAGGTAGATGCCGAAGAGCTCGGCGGTAGTTTTGCCGATGTCGAATCCGCAGGCTTCGAGCGACGGGCGCACCAGTTCGGGGTGTCGGCAGGGCTTCCCGTCGGGACGTGTGCAGGTGCCTTCGGGGCAGTGGAGGCATGTCCCGACGTAGGCGAACGATAGGCCGCCGTACTGCCGTTCCATCCCGAGTAATTGCTGTTCGAGGCGTCTGCGTTCGGGCAGGATCAGCCGTCCGGCTTCCGACGAGGGGAGCCCCCTGCTGTTGCGGAACGATTTTCGTAACGGTGAGCAGTGCCGTGGCGTAGCCGGAAAGGTACCTCCCGACGCTGAATCCGAAAGGGGGGCATCCCCAGCTGCGCCCGTAATTGGGGCAGGCGCGGCAGTAGTCCCCGATCCGTTCGGCATCGCGGAAACGGGCGATGTAATCGGCAGCGGGAAGTTCTGCCGAAAAATCCCGGGCCGTATATGGAAGCGAAATATCCACGTGGTAAAAATAGCGGTTTTACCGTGCCGTGGTGCCGGTTTGTGAAAATAATCCGGATTTCCGGACAATTTTTCGGAATAATCCGCTATATTTGCTTCAGATTTGGTTCTCCGCTCCCCCGTCGCGGGAGGGTGTGAAAAGGGAATCGGGTGCAAATCCCGGACAGTCCCGCTGCTGTGAAGCCCCGTGACGTTCCGAATATCTCAGCCACTGCCCCGCGGGGCGGGAAGGCTTCGGGACAGGGGTCAGTCAGAAGACCTGCCAGATCGATTCGTTGTCGGAAAGCCCCGCGGACTGGGCGTCTGGTTTCGGTCGTATGATGCTTTGGGATTTTATGCAATCGGCGTTTTGCAGGGATTACTGTCCTGTTTTTCGATGCGAGGTTTATGCGGACTGCCGGGCGGATCCGGACGTATTCCCGTAAGCCGTGCGGCGGAAATTTTGAGAATTGACAAACCGGAAAGGCATGGTAATATGGAACACGATGCTGTAATGAATTTTGGGATGCGGCCATGTCTTTTTGTAAATAACGATGGTTATGAATATCGTACTGTATGGAGTATCGGCGGAAATCGCCGGGAAAATCGCCGGGAAATACGGCCTCAAACTGATAAGTACACCCGATAAGTTCCAGCCTTCGGGAACCGTGGTGCTGGTGCCGCCTATGGGCACCCCGCGGCAGTTGCTCGCTTTCTACAATGCCATGCTGCGCCATGAGGACGACGTCGATGCGGTGATCGTCTGCGGTATCGAATCCTGCGAGGCGGCCAGCACGGTGCAGTATTGCACGCCCCCGGGGAAATTCTTCTCGCTGGGTGGTGACCTCGAACCCGAAGAACTGGAGTCGGAGTTGTACGTGATCCTCGATTCCCTGTTTGCGGAAGGCAATCAGATCAATTTCTAAGTCCCGAGGGCAGGTATCGCCGCAGTTGCGGTGCACCGTTCCCGGCCGGCATAATCCGGAATTATATCCTCCCGTGCGCGGGCGGAACTGTTGCGTAATTTCTGCGTGCCGGGCCGTTTCGGGTATGGGTGTCTTGAGGTCGGTGCGGGGCGCCGCATGGGGTTATACCCGCGTGCAGCGTCGTGCGGCCGCGGTGCCCGGCATGTCTGCTGTGGGCATTATTTTCATATGCCAAAATTTTATTTTCCCACGCAATGCTTTGAAAATATGTGCTTTAGCACTTCTTCGGAGGCTAACGAATTGCGTCCCGTGACACTGCCGACATGATGGATGACCTGGCGGATTTCTTCGCTCAGCAGGTCGGTCTGAAGGCTGTTGTTGAGCCCGTCGAGGGCCCGGCGGAGCGCATCGCCGGCGGCCGTGAGGGCTTCATAATGGCGGTTGTTCGAAACGATTGCGTCGCCGTGGTAGAGGGCTTCCGTATCCACAAAGGAGCGTAATATCCGGCGCAGGCGGTCTATGCCGTCGCCGTTGCGGGCTGAAATGCCGATCGTGCCTTCGGGCAGGGGGCAGTCCGGTGCCGTATCCGTTTTATTTACCAGCACCAGCAGTTTCTGGTCGGCGCGGAGCGGGAATTCCGGGGCAACGGGCGCACCTGCGGCAAGGCGTGCCGCATCGGTCATGTAAATCACGATCTGCGCCCGCTCGATGCTCGACATCGTGCGCTGGATGCCCATCTGTTCCAGCCGGTCGTCCGTTGCGCGGATGCCCGCCGTGTCGAGGAACCGAAAGACGACCCCGTCGATGTTGATCCGCTCCTCGATGACGTCGCGTGTCGTGCCCGCGATGTCCGAGACCAGGACGCGCTCTTCGTTGAGCAGACGGTTGAGCAGGGTGCTCTTGCCGACGTTCGGGGCTCCCGTGATCGCTACGGCGACCCCCTCCTTGATGGCATTCCCGAGCGTGAACGAATTGCGCAGGGCGTCGATATGCGCCCCGATCCGCTGCATCGCCTCCCGCAGTTGCGCGCGGTCGGCGAATTCGACCTCTTCCTCCGAAAAGTCGAGTTCCAGTTCGAGGAGCGCAGTGAGTTCCAGCAGCTTTTCGCACAGTCCTTCCAGCGCGTCGGAATAACCTCCCCGCATCTGGTTCGCGGCGAGCGCATGGGCCGCGCGCGACGATGAAGCGATGATGTCGGCCACGGCCTCGGCCTGCGAGAGGTCTAACTTGCCGGCGAGGTAGGCGCGGATGGTGAATTCGCCCGGCCCGGCCATGCGGGCGCCGGAGGCGGTGAGCAGCCGCAGGATCTCGGAAACGATGTATTGCGATCCGTGGCAGGATATCTCGGCGGCATCCTCGCCGGTGTAGGAGCGGGTGCACGGAATACCGTGACCAGCACGTCGTCCAGTACGCGGCCGTCGTCCACGATCTCCCCGTAGTGTACCGTGTATCCTGCTGCTGCGGCCAGCGGTTTCCGGCCGCGGAAGATACGGTCGCAGATGCGCAACGCCTCCTCCCCGCTGATGCGGATGACGGCTAATGCCCCTCCTGCGGCAGTTGCCGGGGCGGCGATGGTATCGTGATCCCGGATCATGTTATCTTCCTTCGATGCGGATTCGCTGTCCCAGACGGAGTTTATGGGCGTTTTTGATGCCGTTCCAGCGCATCAGCTGCGCTGTGGTCACGCGGTAACGGCGGGCGATGGCGCCCAGCGTATCGCCCTTCTTGACCACGTAGACCGTACCCGAGCGTTCCTGGCGTTTCTTGTCGATGTTCGCCGGGTTGATGTACTCCTTGAGGTAGGCCGAGTCTTTGGCGAAGATCGCAGGTTCGTTGGCGATGTATTGCGTGATGTTGCGCTGCGGCAGCACGAGCGTATAGGGCTTGGTCGTGGCCGGGATGATATCGAGTTTGTATTGCGGGTTGAGCTGCCGCAGGGTCTCGATCGGGATGTCGATCGTCGAGGCGATCTGCCCGAGGTGCATCAGCCGGTCGATGCGGATGGTATCCGTAGCCAGCGGGATCGGGGCTTCGGTGAGTTCGATGCCGTGCTGGCGGTGGTAGGCATAGGCGTACGAGGCGCCGATGAATGCGGGGACGTAGCCGCGCGTTTCGCGGGGCAGGTAGTCGTAGATGTCCCAGAATGTGCGCCCGTTGCCGCCGGAGCGGGCTATTGCCTTGTTGACGTTGCCCGGGCCGCAGTTGTAGGCGGCAATGGCCAGCGACCAGTCGTTATAGATGGCATAGAGGTCTTTCAGGTAGCGGCAGGCGGCCTGTGTCGAACGGACAGGGTCGCGGCGTTCGTCGACCAGCGAGTTGACTTCCAGTCCGTAGCTTTTGCCCGTCGAGGGCATGAACTGCCACAGGCCTACGGCGCCCATCGGCGACACGGCCGTGGTGGAAAGCGCCGATTCGATGATCGGCAGTGCCCGCAGTTCGACGGGGAGCCCCTCCTTGAGCAGTTCGTCCTCGATGAGCGGGAAATAGTACTGCGACATGCCGAGGATGCGGCTGATCGTGCCGTAGCGCGAATCGGTGTAGCGGTTGATATAACCCCGTACGATGTTGTTGTAAGGCAACTGGATCGGCGAAACGAGCGCCCGCAGCCGCTGGATGTAGACCGAATCGGGGGTCGTGCTTTCGGCCGTGCTGTCGACCAGGATGTAGTTGTCGAAAAATTCCTGGTAGGAATCCCCGCATTGCCGTTCGCGCCACACGGCGACCAGCGAATCGGCCTGTTCTGCCGAAAGCCCGAGGGTCATGTCGTCGTACTGCACCTCGGCGGGGTCGGGAAGTTCGGGCTCCTCCGGTTCGGGGGCGGCTTGCTGCTCGGCCACTGGGGCGGTCGGGGGCGTTACGACGGCTTCGGTCTTGTTTTTCTTCTTGTCTTTTTTGCGGGGACGGCGGTCGAGTGCCGAGGCCGGGACAGCGACTGCCAATAGCAGCACTATGGTCAGGAGGATTCTCATCGGTTAGAATTTGAAACTCAGGTTGAACCCGAATACCGGGCGGTTGCCGCCGAGCGAGGGCACGTAGGTGTAGTCGACCATCGGTTCGAGGTTCATCGTCAGGTCGTCCGAGATGTCGTAGTCCTTGAGGTGGGCGTCGACGTGGGCATCGACGATCTGCAATACGTACAGGCCCGCGGAGATGATGATGCACAGGTCGCGGTTGCGCCGGAAGTTGTTGCGCAGGTTGCGGATGAAGTCCGCCGAGTAGCGGCCGTGGAATTCGTCGGTCGGGCCGTCGGGGTAGGCGTCCGGATTCTTTTCGTAGTCGCTAAGCAACCGGTATGCCTTTTTGAAACGCTGGTAGCCGCGGTTGTTCCAGTCGATACAGTAGATCATCGCGGCGAAACCGCCCACGACGAAGGGCACTTTCCAATAGCTTTTGTTGTAAATCTGTCCCGCGCCGGGGAAGATGCAGGCCAGCGTAGTGGCCTTCTTGACGTTCGACACATCGTTGGTCGAGTAGTTTACCGCCGCATCGCCGATGAAATAGATGTACGAGGCGACGGTCAACCCCAGGTAGACCTGGCGGCGGGTGTTGCTGCGGATCATCTTGGCCTGCAGTGCGTCCAGTTCGGGCGTACGCGAGAGGTTTTTGTCGGTATAGGCGTCATACTCGCGCTTGAGCGGCTTGTATGTCCTGTTTTCGTTGATGTAGAGCGCCAGCCCCGCTCCCACCGTACCGTAGAGTATGGGCAGCTTCCAGTATTGTTTGTTGTATATCTGTCCGTAGCCGGGCAGGACGGTCGAGATCCAGCAGACCTTCGAAAGCGACATCGAGTCGCTCATGAGCCAGCCTTTCTTGTGCCGCATGGAATCCGGTTCGGTCTTGATGCCGGCCAGCCTGAGCTGCATGAGCGAGTCCGTGGCGCGGATGTCGTCCGTGCGCAATGCCGTCACGGCGAGCGAATCGGCCGTGAAGTCCAGTGCCATGAGCGAGTCGAGTTCGCGCGCGAGGGCGTTATTGGCCAGCGAATCGCTCTTGTGGCGCAGCGAATCCGGCTTGACGAACATGCCGCCGCGTACGATGGTGCGCGCCCCGCGGTGGAGCTGTGCCTCGGCGGGGAGCCACAACATGAGCGCCGCGAGCATCGGCAGCAGGTGTCTGAACCGGATTCTTACCATATTATTTGATGCGTCCCGAAAACCGTTCGATGAACTGTTCGATATCCTTGTCGTCGCCGAACCCGATGACGATGCGTCCGCCGCCGTTCTTCGAGCGTTTGATGCTGATGTCCTGCGAGAAGAACTTTTCGAGTTGCTCCACCAGCCGCGAATAGCTTTCGGGATACTCCTCGTCCTCCACATTCTGTGCCGCTGCGGCCGGTTGTTCGGTGAGCGAGCGTACCAGCTCCTCGGCCTGGCGTACCGAAAGGCCTTTCTTGATGATGCGTTTGAGCACGCGTACCTGCATCCCGTCGGGGGCGCCGGCGATGGCTTTGGCGTGCCCCATCGAGATGAGCCCCTCCTTGAGCGCCAGCTGCACCTCGTCGGGCAGCTTGAGCAGCCGCATGTAGTTCGAGATGGTCGAACGTTTCTTGCCGACCTTTTCCGAGAGGGCGTCCTGCGTCAGGTTGCACTCGTCGATCAGGCGCTGCATGCCCAGCGCGATCTCTATGGCATTGAGATCCTGGCGCTGGATGTTCTCCACCAGGGCCATGGCGTGCAGGTTCTCGTCGTCCACCTCGCGGACATAGGCCGGAAGGCTCTTCAGGTCGGCGCGCTGCGCCGCCCGCCAGCGGCGTTCGCCGCTGATGATGATATATTTGCCGTCGCCCGATTTCTTGACCGTGATGGGCTGGATGACCCCCAGCTGGCGGATCGAGTCGGCCAGTTCGTCGAGCGCCTCCTCGTCGAACTGCGTACGCGGCTGCGTGGGGTTGGGAATGATCTCCGTGATGTCGATCTCGGACATCTGGCTCATCGGCTTGAGCTTGGCGTCGACGGCGTCGGTGCCGAATATGGCGTCCAGTCCGCGCCCTAATCCCTTCGGTTGTTTCATTTCGGTATGTTATTTTCTCGGTTTGCGGTTGCGCTTGAGGAATTCCCGGGCCAGCGTGAGATAGTTCTCCGAGCCGACGGCGCCCGCGTCGTAAAGCATGACGGGCTTTCCGTGCGAGGGTGCTTCTCCCAAACGGATATTGCGCTGAATTATTGTGTCGTAAGCCAACGGCCCGAAATGTTCGCGCACCTCGTTCACGACCTGGTTGTTCAGGCGGTTGCGCATATACATCGTCAGCAGGAAACCCTCGATGTCGAGCGCCGGGTTGAGGCCGCTCTTGACCTTGCGGATGGTGTTCAGCAGCTTTGAAAGCCCTTCGAGGGCGAGGTATTCGCACTGCACGGGGATGAGCACCGTGTCGGCGGCCGTGAGGATATTGACGGTGGTGTAACCCAGCGAAGGGGAGCAGTCGATGAAAATGTAGTCGAACCTTTCGCGCACGGCGTCCACGATGCGCTTCATCACATGGTGGGCGTCCTCCAGCTTGGGCAGCTCGGTGTCGGCTGCTACCAGGTCTATCGACGACGGCAGCAGCCACAGGTTCTTCACGTCGGGGCTTTGCAGGATAACCTCCTCGGGCTTCCTGAGGCCGGCGATACACTCGTAGATGCCTTCGAGGTTGATGTCGAAGCCCAGTCCGGAGGTGGCGTTGGCCTGCGGGTCGGCGTCGAGCAGCAGCACCTTCTTGCCCAGCAGGGCCAGCGATGCCGCGAGGTTGATGGCCGTTGTGGTTTTGCCCACGCCGCCTTTCTGATTCGCTAAAGCGATAACCTTTGCCATGTTTCAATCGGGTTTATAATCGGGCAAATTTAATGATTTTAAATGGAAATCCATAACCGTAACCGAAAATTGCTTATCTTTTCGGGAAATGGGCTGCGGCCCGCCGGCGCAAATAAATTTGCTTTTGCCCTTGACTTGCACTATCTTTGGGCTCGGAACGAATTGATAGCAACAGCCTGTTATGACAGAAAAAAAACAAGGGGTTCCCGTGCAGGAACCCGTGCCCGCCGAAGAGCCTGCAAAGGCGGGGGACAATAATAAGATATGGCACTACAACGGAAAATTCCCCGTGGTGGTGGACTACCTGGTTTTCTTCGGCATCTTCCTGCTGGCGCAGGGCCTGGGGACTGCCGTGGCATGGCTGGCGGGGTGCAAATGGCCCGATCCGGAGCTGCTGGCCAGCCCCGACGAGGCGATAAGCACGGCGGAGCAGATCGCCGCCGGGCATTTCAATGCCGTGACCTATTTCGTGTCGATGTCCGTGACGCTCGCGGGATTCCTCTTCTACCGCAGGCGGAGGCACGGCCCTGCGGTCGTGGCGCGTTTCTCCCGGCGCGGGCTGAATCCCGTGCTGCTGCTCTGGGGGGTGTTCTTCATGCTCTCGACCTCGGTCGTGCTGGAGCCGTTTCTGAGCCTGATGCCCGAGGTGCCGAACGTCTACGGGCGCGGGGCGTGGGCGATCGTGACGGTCGTGGTGATGGCCCCGCTTTTCGAGGAGGTGATCTTCCGCGGCGTGCTGCTCGAATCGACGCGCGCACGGTACGGCGTGGTGGCCGCATGGCTGCTCTCTTCGGCCATCTTCGGTATCGTGCATGTCCATCCCACAGTGGTGGTGAACGCCTTTGTCATGGGCCTGGTGCTGGCCTTCATCTACCTGCGCACCGATTCGCTCTGGTCTGCGATCATACTCCATGCAATCAACAACGGCATAGCCTACCTGGCGCTGATTGCCGGACACGGTAATTCCATGCTCATCGACATGGTCGGTAGCCGGACGCTCTACGTGCTGTTGTATATCGCGGCGCTGGCCGTCTTCGCCGTTTCGGGTTACATGATGCTCGTGTCGCTGCGCCGTCTGAAGGCCGAGGAGAAAAATCGCGGCGCGGCGTAATAATCTGGGCGGAGGCTGCGTTAGTTACGAGTAAAAACAGTATCTTTGTCCTCCGGATTATGACTTTGCGAACGAAAATAGCGGTCGTGGCGGCTACGTTATTCCTGGCCGGTTGCCAGGAACTGCCCGGCTATTTTGCCAGCGATACCACGCTGGCGCGGGCGGGCGGCAGCGAACTGAAGATGCGCGATGTCGAGTCGGTAGTCCCGAAAGGGGTTACGGGCGAGGACAGCGCGGCCTTCATGAAGGTCTATGTCGACCGCTGGGTGCGCAAACAACTCAAATTGCAGGAGGCCGAGATCCTTTTTTTTCCGCCTCGGCGGACGATATCGACAAGATGGTCGAGGAGTACCGGCAGGCGCTGCTGATCCGCAAGCTGGATCAGCATTACGTCGATTTTCACAGCATCGACACGACCTTCACGGAGAACGAGATCGCGGCCTATTACAACGCTCACAAGGCCGATTTCCGGCTCGACCGTACGTTGGTCAAAGGGCGGATCGTGCAGTTCGGCGAAGGGTACCGCCAGGCGCGCAAATTGCGGGAGCTGATGGGGACGAAGAGCGAAGCCCGGCAGCAGGATTTCCGGGACATATGTGCGAAGAACGACTTTACGGTCACCGATTTCAGCGACCAGTGGGTGGATTTCCCGGAATTTCTGAGTTACCTGCCTACGCTCCGGTCGCAGAACTACGACCCGGTGCTCGCATCGACGGCCGTGCAGGAGATGCGCGACAGCCATTCGCACTACTATTTCCAGATCGACGCCGTGCCGCCTGGGGGGAGCCCATCCCGCTCGAACGGCTGCGGGGGACGATCCGCCGCATCCTCTTCAACCAGCGCCAGAGCGAGATCATCCGCAGCCACGAGGAGGAACTTTATAACCGGGCGTGCGAAGGCGGGAGCATAAAGATTTTCGAAAACGAGAATACAAACGATAAACAAAAAAAGAATAATGTTGAAAAAAGGTATGCTGGGGGCGGCTTTCGCCCTGCTCGTTGCCGGGGCCAGGGGCGTTCGCGCAGAAACGACAGGTGATGCTCGACAAGGTGGTCGCCGTCGTGGGGTCTTCGTCCATCCTCCATTCCGAAGTGGCGGAGTATGCCCGGCAGCTCACGGCCCAGCGCCGTGCCGAAGGATATACCTCCGACCGTGACCCGATGAACGAGGCGCTCGAGGCACTGATGACCCAGAAACTGCTCTTCAACCAGGCGCAGATCGACTCGGTGAAGATCAACGCGGGCGACATCGCCACGCGCATGTGGAACAGCAGATTCAGAATATGATCGAAACCGAGGGGTCGATCCCCCAGCTCGAAGCCAAGCACCACATGCCGATCTTCAACATCCGCGAGATCATGCGCCAGCGTTACGAGGAGCAGGCCTATGCCAACTCGATGCAGACCGAGGTGGTCGACAAGGTGTCGGTGATTCCGGGCGAGGTGGAGCGTTTCTACAAGTCGATCTCGAAGGACAGCCTGCCGCTCGTCGCCGACCAGTATGTCTATGCGCAGATTACCGAAGTTTCCCCAAGTCGATGACGGCCGCCAAGCAGCGGACCCGCGAGCGGCTGCTGGACATGCGTGAGCGCGTCATTACCGGGGGCGAAGTTCGAGAACCTCGCGCGGATGTATTCGCAGGATGGGACGGCCATGCGGGGCGGAGAGATGGATCCCGCCGCTCAACGGACTCGATCCGGCGTTTGCCGCCGCCCTCGAAAACCTCAAGCCCGGGCAGATCTCCGAGGTCGTGGAGTCGCAGTTCGGGTTCCATATCATTCAGATGCTGGACAAGCGCGGGCAGCTCTACCACTTCCGCCACATCCTGCTCCGCCCGGTCTATACGATGGAGGAGGCTGGGCGAAGGGGTCGTGTGCTGGACAGCATTGCCGATCTGATTCACAAGGATTCGATCACTTTCGAGAAGGCCGCGCTGAAGTATTCGGACGACGCCTCGTCGAAGATGAACGGCGGTATCGTCTCGAACCACGACATTCTGGAGCGCTTCAACGCCTTCGATGCGAAGCTCACCGTGACGAAGTTTCTCAAGGAGGATTTCGGCGCTTCAAAGAGCCTCGACGACTACAACGCCCTCAGGCGTCTGAAGCCCGGGGGAGGTGTCGGACGCCTATCTCACGGAGGACATGCTCGGCAACCAGATGGGCAAGATCGTCAAACTGGTGGAGGTGATCCCCACGCATACGGCTTCGCTCAACGAGGACTACCTGCGGCTCGAAGAGATGGCCTTGCAGGACAAGCAGGAGCGGGTCTTCAAGGAGTGGCTTTCGAAGAAGATCGACGCCATGTACGTCTATATCATTCCCGAATTCCGCAACGGGGAGTTCGAGAACAAACGCTGGGTGAAGTAGTCCGTGCGCAGGCTTCTGTCCATAGTTGCCGTGTTGCTGGCCGTCGCCGGAGTGGTGGCCCGGGGTTCGATGCAGGCTCCCCGAGGAGCCCGAAGGCGAGAAAAAGCTCATCGACCTCAAGTCGGACCTGATGGGCCCCATCGCCCGGGGGATTCGGTGGTTTTCCTGGTGGGGAACTTCGCCGCACAGCACAACGGCGCCGTCATCACGTGTGACTCGGCGGTGCGCTATTCGGACATGCGCATCGAGTTCTTCGGGAACGTGCTGATCAACAAGAACACGACCTATATCTACGGCGACCGGGCCGAGTACGACGGCGATGAACGAGGCGCGGGTCTACTCCGACATCGTCAAGGTCGTCGACGGCGACGCCACGCTCTACACCTATAAATTCCTGTTCAACACGAAGACCAACGTGGGCGAATTTGCCGACGGCGGCGTGCTGACCAATCGGAGAACCTGCTCGAAGCGGTCCGCGGCTACTATTATGCCGACACGAAGGAGGCTGGTGGCGGTCGAACGGGTGGAGATGCGCAACGACGAGTACGAACTCAAAGGGTGACTCGGTGGTCTACAACATGGCCACGGACAACGCCTATTTCTTCGAACATACGAACATCTGGAACCGTGACGGCGATTACCTTTACGCCGACCGGGGCTCTTATGTGAGCCGATACGCTCTACATCGTGACGCGCAACGGCTATATCCTGACCGAAGCAGGAGATCTGGAGCGACAGCCTCGACTATTACCGGGCGGAGGATCACGTCATCATGCGCCGCAACCTGCAACTGGACGACGCCGAGCACAAGGCGGTCGGGTTCGGGATTACGGCGAGTACTGGAAGGAGCCGGGAAATGCGTTCCTCACGCGCCGGCCCGCGGTGGTGAGTTACGACCTTTCGCAGGGCGACTCGCTTTTCATGCGGGCCGACTCGATGTATCTCTTCACGATCAACTCCGCGGAGGAACAGCGGGCTGCCGAAGAGCCCGCCGGGATTCGCTGGCTGCGGGTGGCGAGGCCGTTCGGGAGCCGGAAGCCGGAGCGAAAGACCCGCTTGTCCCGGAAGATTCGCTTGCCGGGGAGCGTCGCGTGCGGTTGGATTCGCTGGGACGTCCTCTTCCGACGGCTCCGGGTGTCGATCCCGGAAGTGTCGGGCTGCGGGATTCGCTGGGGCGGCCGGAGGTGCCCGATTCATTGGGTGCAACGTTGCCGGCCGATTCGCTGGCAACGCCCGTCGATCCGCTCGACACGCTGGTCGGCGATGCCCGGAAAGCCTACCTCAAGGAGCAGGCGCGCAAGGCCAAGGCTGCCGAGAAGGCTGCCAAGGCTGGAAGCCAAGAAGGAGTTGCTCGCCAAAATCGCCGCCAAACGGCAGGAGAAGGCTACGGCGAAACTGCTGGCCCAGAAGGAGCGTGAGGAGCGGAAACTGGCGGCCCGCAAACTGAAACTCGAATCGAAACTCCGGGCGCGGCAGGCTTCCGGGCGGCCCGCAAGGGCAAAAGCGCCCGATCGATCCGGCCGAACTGGCGGCGTTGCGCGAACTCGATTCGCTGATCCTGCGCAGTGCCGAGGAGCAGGATTCGCTGATGCTGCTGATGGCCGATTCGCTGGCGGCAGTGGATTCCGCGGCCCTGGCGATTCCGGCCGACACAGTCGATTCGCTGACCGTACCGGCCGACTCGATCTACCGGCTGATGAAGGGCTTTCGTGATGTGCGGATTTATCGCTCCGATTTTCAGGCGGTCTGCGACTCGATGACCTCGATCAGCATCGATTCCACGATCCACCTCTATATCGACCCCGTGCTGTGGAACGAGGCGAACCAGATCACCTCGGATGTGATGGATATTTACACGGCGAATCAGCAGATCACCCATGCGGAGTTCGTGGGGAGCCCGATGATGGTTTCCCAGATCGATACGGCCCATTATAACCAGGTGGCGGGCAAACAGATGACGGCGTGGTTCCGCAATAACGAGATCTACCGCGACGACGTGAACGGCAACGCTCAGACGATCTACTACATGCAGGATGGCGAACCGCCTCAGATTACGGGCGTGGGGGTGATCGAGAGCGGCGATGCGTCGTTCTATATCGAGAAGAAGCAGATCGTGACGATCGTCTACCGCAAGGACCCGGTTTGGAATATCTATCCGATGGACAAGATCCCGGTCGATCAGGAGCCTGCTTCTGAAGGGCTTCAAGTGGGAAGGCGAGCGGCGCCTGCTGCAGCGGGATGTCTTCGACCGGACGATCCGCCCCTCGCTGCGGCGTGAGAAGTCGGAGGTTTGCTCATCCGAGATTCCCGTTGCAGCGGGCGCTGGAGGAGCGCAAGAAACGCTATATCGAGGAGCGGCGCTGGACGGACCGCAACGATCTGGTCGACCCGGCTACGGTGGAGTGGATGCACGCTGGGCTTCGAGGTCGGGCAGCCGCGGGAGTCAGGCCCGGAGAACTGAGACTGAAACGACGCCATAAAACGCAATCCTGTTTTCTCTTTTTCGAACTATATGCCTGCAGACAATCGATCGGAGGCTCTTTCCGGTGGTCGACCTCTCGGGACGGGTCGTCGGACGGGCCACGCGCGGCAGAATGCCACAGCGGCTCGATGCTGTTGCACCCGGTGGTGCACCTCCATGTTTCAATTCCGCGGGGAACTCTACCTGCAGAAGCGCCGCCCCTTGTGGAAGGATATTCAGCCCGGGCGCTGGGATACGGCCGTCGGCGGACACGTCGATTATGGCGAGACGGTTGAGGAGGCCCTGCGGCGCGAGGTGCGCGAGGAGCTGGGTATCGTCGACTTCGAACCCGGGAAGCCGTGGCGGTCTATCCCTTCCGTTCGGAGCGCGAATACGAACTGGTCCACGTCTACCGCACGGTTTATGACGGGGCGATCCGCCCGAGCGACGAACTCGACGGCGGGCGTTTCTGGTCCCGGACGAGATCCGGGAAAAAGGCTGGAAAGGGGCGTTTTTTTTTTTAATTTCGAAGGCGAACCGCCTTCGAATCCTGAAGCCGGTTCGCATCCGGCCCGGAAATTGCGTGCCCGAAAGGGCGTATGCAAGCACTCTTGAAACGTTGGACGCACGCCCTGTTGGAATGGCTGGGCGTCACCTTCTCCAGCGACGTTGTTGGATCGCTGACAGCCCTTTGTTGGTTCTGCTGGCGGCTGCGCTGCTCGATCTCTTCCTGCAGTTGGTCGTCGTACGCGCAATCCGGCGCCTGGTCGAGCGCATACCCGCGTGAAGTGGGATGACAAACTCTTCAGCGTGCCGGTGCTCAACCGTTCGTGTCATGTCCTGATCGCCATCCCTTCCTGGCAATCGTCCTTCCGATGATTTTTCGACGAGGGATCCGCGGCCCAAACCGTCACCCTGCGACATTGACCCAGATCGGCATCGTGGTGACCTTCATGCGGCTGATCAATGCCCTGTTGTGCGCGGCCTTCCATCGTTTCGCTGCGCCCTTCGTGGCAGAACAAACCCATCAAGGGGTTGCGGCAGACGGCTCAGGGCATCGCCTCGCTGATCGCACGTGATCCTGATCGTCTGCCATCCTGCTCGACAAGTCGCCGGTCAAGCTGCTGACGGGACTGGGCGCCTCGGCGGCGGTGCTGATGCTGATTTTCCGCGACAGCATCCTGGGCTTCGTTTCGGGCCTCCAGCTCGCGGCGAACGACTTATGCTGCAAGGTCGGAGACTGGATCTCGGTCCCGAAGTACGGGGCCGACGGCAACGTCGAGGAGGTGTCGCTCACGACGGTCAAGATCCGCAACTGGGACAACACGCTCGTCATGCTGCCGCCCTACCTGCTGACGACCGATTCGTTCACCAACTGGCACGCCATGCAGGCTTTCGGGTGGGCGGCGCGTGCGCTCCGTGGCGATCGACATGACGAGCGTGCGTTTCTGCACCCGAGATGCTGCGACCACTACCGTAAGATCGACCTGCTGCGCGACTACATCGACCGGACCGAACGCAGCGGATCGAAGCCTATAACGCGTCACGGCATCGCCCCCGGTGACGGAAGATCAACGGCCTGCATCAGACCAACCTGGGGGTGTTCCGCGCCTACCTGGTGCGCTATCTGGGAACGAAGTTCCGGTAAACAAGATATGACGTTGATGGTAAGGCAGTTGCAGCGTAGCCGACCGAGACATTCCGCTCCAAGCTCTACTTTTTACCGATACGGTGGTGTGGGAGGAGATACGAGGGATTCAGTCGGATGTCTTCGATCACGTGCTGGCCTGATCCCCGAATTCGGGGCTGCAGGTGTTCCAGAATCCCCGGATCGGATGTTGCGGCGCTCGGGGATCTTTTTCCGGACGCGGCGGACACCTGTGCGCCGCTTCAGGCGAATCACCGGAACCTCCTCACTGGCTTCGTCGTCAAAATGCCTTCCCTGCCGGGACCCGGAGGGCCGCCCGGGGAAAGTTGCTCCGGAGGCGGATGTCGGCTCCGCCCCGAGGAGGCTAAAGCACCAGCATCAACCTGAATGATGATCACGCGCAGGAACATGCACACGGGATAGACCGTGGCATAGGAGACCGAGGGGGTTGTCGCCTTCGATGGTGTCGTTGGCGTAGTTGAGGCGCCATCGGGTTGGCCATGCTGCCGCACAGCAGGCCGAGACCGATCCAAGAATCGACCTTCAGCAATTCGCAGGGCGAACAGCCCCACCAGCACCACCGGAATGAAGGTCAGGGCGAATCCGGCCCAGCAGGAGGAGCCTTCGGGACGCATGACCGTTGCGAAGAAGTGCTGTCCGGGCGTCGAGCCCCAGGCACAAGGTACATCGAGGCCCCAGGGCGCGCAGCATGAGTTGGCGCTCTGCGTGGTGTAGGTGATCATGTGCAGACCGGGGCGAAGGTGCCGATGAGGATGCCGACGATGACGGGGCCGCCGGCGAGTCCAAACGACGGGAATCGAGATGCCGGGGATCGAGACGGGGATGCTGCCGAGTGTCAGACCGAGGATCAAGTCCGATGAAGACCGAGACGAGTTGGGCTCGTTGAGGCTCTTCACGGCGTTGCCGAGGATCTTCTCCACGTTGCGGATCGCCTGGGCCTCGCCCACGACCGTAAGCCGGTCGCCCAACTGCAGCCGCAGGTCGGGCGTGGCCAGCAACTGCACGCCCGAACGGTAGACGCGGCTGATGTTGATGCCGTAAGTTGTTGCGCAGACGCAGTTGCGCGAAAGTTCTTGCCGTTGATTTCGGGGCGTGTGACGAGGATGCGCTGCGAGATGCGGCTGGCTGTCGACGGCATTCCAGTCGATATTCTCCTTGTTCCAGTCCTTTTTGCTCCTGCTCGCCAAAGATCATCCCGAGAGCCTGGGCTTCGCCCGGGGTGGTGATGACCAGAATCACGTCGTCCTGCTGGGCGTCTTGTCCGAGGTGGGGATCGAGACCTGCCCGTTGCGCCAAAGGCGGAGATCCGAAGTGGTGGTGGCTCTGGACGGCGATGTCGTGGACGCTCCGACCGAAGAGGGCAGGGTTGGTGATGTGGTAGCTGGCGATGAAGACGTTCTTGCGGTGCTCGGCATCGGGTCCGGGAGGTCCGAAGGACGGACGAAGAGCTTGCAGCAGGGCTATGGCCAGAATCACGCCGACGACGCCCAGGGGAGGTCACGGCACAACTCAGCGCCGCACCGCTGTCATCCAGCCCCAACTGCTTTGAGGACCTGGGCGGCACCCAGGGCCGGGGTATTGGTCGTGGCGCCGCACAGGATGCCGGCATGTCGGGCATGGCGATGCCAGCAGCCAGCTCATGGCAGCCCGCGAGGAGGAAGCAATACGTAACCT